>WNGD01004231.1_pt1 | contig 28048 bp, 23 predicted proteins | sample 5400671 | NCBI WGS metagenome assembly WNGD01 (sample SAMN13153369, study PRJNA577476) | soil metagenome | isolation source: 40 cm soil or saprolite under grassland replicate 2 | place: USA:California | collected 2016-06-15
CCAGGGCACCAAGCGGCCCCGGTAGGATCCGTCCTAACGGTGGGAAGGTTACCAACGTAGACGTACGCGTTCAAGCTTTGAGGGTCAGATAGACGTCCTGCCGATGGGTCCTCGCTGATGAAACGTCCAATGCTCGGGTCATACCAGCGTGAATACTCATAGTACAAACCTGTCGTTGTGCTGAAAGGTTTGCCTGTGAACTTGTAGGTCTCTGACCCTGATGCTCCGTTATCTAGACCGTATGGCTGGTAGCTGTCAGAGAACAATACTGTCTTGGTGGACGAGGTTACAAGGCGAGTACTTCCTAGAGCGTCTTCGTGATAGTAGACGATTGTCGGGGTTATTCCTGCCGCACCGTATACTCGCGCGATTCTGAGACCGTTTGCATAGATGTAGTTGTTCTCTGCTCCGCTGGTCGCAAAGTCTGCTAGGGTCTCAGTGCCCGTGTACGAGTAGAAGGTCACCGTGGAGCCTTCTTCCGATTCGACTCTCCGGCCAAGGCCATCGTATGCGTAGGCAGCCTGGAGGCTTCCGTTTTGGAAGAACTTGACAAGGTTACCGGGCACGTCCCAACTGTAGCTGTTAGAGTGGCTACCGCTGAACGTGTAGTTCCATTGTTTCAGACTCCCATTCGGGTAGTATGAGTAGTGGCTGGAAAGAAACGTGGAGCTGGTAAGTTCGTTGTTGGAGGGATTGTACGAGTAGTTTATTGTGGAGGCTCCGTTTGTGGTCTGTGACAGTCTGTTCCCGACATTATCATACACGTATGACAGCGTGGTCGTCGAGCTTTTGACCAAGACGCTGTTTGTCAACCGTTTCAATGAGTCGTAGCCGTACTGCTCGTTGATACTAGCTCCGTTCACCTGGCCATTTACCGTGCTGACGGTTCCTGTGTTGTTGTAGGTGTAAGTGAGCGAGAGAAGAGTGCTGGTCGAGTTTTTCACAGTCAGTTGGACGGGTCTCGAAACAGAGTCGTACGTGTAGTTGGCGACAAGACCGTTTCCGTAGGATGTCCCCTTCATCTGGTCGTTCGGATAGTAACTGAAAGTGGTAGCGTTGGGATGACTGGTGGGTGTGCCTATACGGACACTGGCAGTCCGGCCAAGACCATCATACGTGTAACCGGCAGTCATGAAATCGTTGTAGGTTATCTGAGATAGGGTCTCTCCCGAGTAGGCGTATGTGAACGAGTAGCCTGAGGAGAACGTACCCGACGGCACGGACGGGCCATGGGGGCCTGCAAGTGGACCACCTACAAAGCCGCCATTAATTGAGTATGTTTCCCCAGTAATCCTGTTCCGGCTGTCATAATTGTAAGTCAGCGTCGCGTTCTGGCTTTTCAGCTTCAACAAGTTACCGTTGTTATCATAGGTGTAATTGTCACTGGTCGCAGGGTTGCCTTGGTAATTGATCGTTGAGATTCTGCTAAGCGAGTCGTAGCCACGAGTTGTCCGGACGCCATTACGATCAACCTTCAGGACAGGGTTGCTGTTGACGTCGTAGCCATAGGACTCTGATGTCCCATCGGCATAATTTGTCTGAGTAAGACGGCCCAGATTGTCGTAACTGTAGGTTGTTAATTCCTGGTTAGGGCTCGTCACCCTGACCAAGTCGCCCACCTCGTCGTAACCGTAGTTTGTCACTATTCCTGTCAAACAGTCTGACGAGGCGTTCTCTACTACCGAGAGAGTCCTGCCTAGACGGTCATAGGTCTGGCATGTGATTTTCCCGTCTTGATCCGAGGACCTGACCCAAGAAGAGGCGTCATTATAGGCACGCATCGTACTTTTACCATTCGGAGCTGTCGAGTTGACCAGCCGTCCTAGACCGTCATACTGGAACCTGTAGATGTTTCCAGTCGCGTCCGTCCGAGTCAGCACATTGTTCTGCGAGTCGTACTGGAACGTCTCGTTGGAATACGATACTCCGTTCAAGAAGTGGTCGGTAACAGTCACACGAGCTAGTCCGTCGTAGACCTCTCTAGTCTTCCAGCCGTTCTCGTTGGTAACGTCCACAAAGTTTGCATTATCATTGTACGTGTATACGGTGTAGTCGTTAGTAGAAAGCGTGACCCGGGTGGTACGGCCCAGTATGTCGTACTGGTAGGCGGTGTTGTATCCCTTAGGGTCTAAGCTTGAAAGCATTGTCCCCGTGGTAAAGTTGTAACTATAGAGCTGGGTTATCCGATTCCCGCCGGGCCGTAGGACCTGCGTCTCATTTGTAAGAAACGCATTCTGATAACTGTTCGAGTAAGTGAAGTAGGTGTAGTTGCCCGCCGTATCTAACAGCGAGGCAAGGCTTCCATGCGTGTCGTAGGTTCTAGAACTGGTGAGCCACTGCATACCACCGAGAGAATTGTATCGTTGCCTAACCTGGTTCAACCCTCCTGTCGAGTAGTAACCGTAGTAGGATTCCACGGGCGCTGAGCCTGTTCCATTCTGAAGCTGCGCAAGTCCCGCCAAGGCCGCGTGAATAGTCGGGTCTGGAGCACCGTTCTGGAGGAACGAGTTAGAGAAGCTCGTCCCCATTATCCCGGGTACGGCGGTTGTCAAGGTCACGTTGTCGAAAAGCGCCGAGTATCCGCCAGCGTAGAGCCCAAACCCAGAGGCGGATGTTACGTCGGTGGAACTGAACGTGCCTGATACGTAGCATGAGATTCCCGGGGCTGTTGCGGATCCCCACGCTTGTCTACCGATTATCGTGAAGTTGAGCTGATACCATGTGTTGTAACTGATTGTGCAGGGACTCTCTGCCACCCATGAGATCTCCTCGTCTCGTAGCGATAGCTTGAAGCCGGAGGTTGAGTTATGAAGCACTAGCGCCCATCTCCTCAATCCGTTTCCGGGATAGTGCGCGATCAAACCAACGTCTTGGTTGGATGAGGCCATCGATTTTGCGATGCTAATAGAAGCCGTGACTGAGACGTTCGGGCTTGTGGTGTTAGTCCAAGCAAAGAACCCCTCCTGCACAGTTGGGTTGAAGACAGGACTTGTTCCGTTGTAGACACCATTCTGGACTAGCCAGGTCCCGTTGTACACTTGCCACACATTGTCGGTGGCTGTGTAGTTATTCTGGCTAAAAGACTCCTGGAAAGAGCTGAAACCCAGCGGGAGTCCATTGTAGTAGTCGCTGAAGGTTTCGTGGTACCAGCCGGCTGAAGGATTGATCACGCGACGGCTATAGACGAGATTGCCCCACAGATCATACCTGTAATAGTTTGTGTATCCCTGAGTCGGGCTAACGAGCGTTATCTCTCTTGGGACCTCACCGCTGACTCCGAACCTCTGCACAGTTCCCCTCAGAAAACTGTAATGGGCGTCCGATACGTTCCAAGAAACGCCTGCGAACGAGAAAGCGTAGTCTGTGTAGGAGACCGGCTGAAGAGAGCCGCTAGCACCGTCGAGAGTAGTTACGGTTGAGTTCGCGACTTCGTCGCCTATGCCATTCGTGTATGCATAGAGAAACTCGCGTACAGGTGCAGAACCGGATGCGAGATATTGTTTTGTGACGCGGTAACTGTCAGCCTGGGTCCCAATCAACCCGTGAGCGTAAGTGTAGTTAGTATACCATCCAGTGGGATATGTGACCCTCGTAATTAGCCAAGACTGGACACCTGACGAAAGTCCAGACCCATAAGTGTAGTTGGTCATTCTTCCGGCGGGATCCGTGACCCGTACTAGGTCCGGCCAGCTGTTATAGTAGACGATTCTTCGGACAAAACCTGTACCACATGTACCGGAAGTGCCGGAGTCCTGTTCGATACTGGTCAACAGACCTCCAGAGTAGCAGAACAAGAATACTCTGCCAACAGTATCGGTTATGCTTGATAACAAATTGTTCGTGTAGGAAAAGGAGATGACATTATTGTTACCACTAACATCAGTAATACCTCTTAACGCGTGGATGGCCGCGTCGAAAATGTAGCGCGTGCCCGACTTCGTGTAAAGATAGATGAATTGCGAGTTTCTAACGAGTTTGAAGTGTTCGCCCTGTTGATTCTCGAAGGTCGAGGTAGTCCCGTTCCAGAAACTCAATGGGATCCGGTATGCCTGGCCATCCCAGAGATGTATGTAGCCAGGGGTTGATGTCGCAGCGTTCATCCAGGGAAAGTTGAGCTGCCACCCATCTCCCATCGGCGCCCACGTGTCGCTCTCGTAGATGTACGGGATTCCATTGAGGAAGTCGTAAGGTTCGGTGTAGACCCTGGTTATGTCCAGGTTGAGACCTCTCCCCGGAACTGTAAGATCTGTTTGGCGTATTGTCAGGGTTCCGATGCTTGTGGAGACGTATTCTCCCTGATTTGAAAAGTACTGTCCAAACGGTGCCAGCCCGTATCCATCCCAAGGATCACTCGGGGAAGAGTACGGCGACCAGACGGTTTGGATAGGGATGGACGCGAAAGTCACGTTGTAGGTGCCTCTGTCCACAATAGCTCCACTTGGCTGGAACCAGAAGCGCTAGCAGAAACGGGATTGGAGTTGAGATAGGTCATGGTTTTTCGATACGTCACAGGGAAGGTACGTGAGGCGTCAAGCCACGACTGAGCCGGTAACTTTGTCTTCATCATGATCAGGGAGCCGGAGTTCGGAATATTCTCAACTGCGAACAGGTAAAGATTGTCGGTCGAATCATCGACTGAGAGAGAGGGATATGCCAATGTCAGAGGAGGAAGTGGTTTGAGGATCACCCGCGCAAAATTCCAGCTTGAGTCTGAGACACTTCGATAAGCATAACTCACATTTCCATTCGAACCGAGCCAGACAGCATGCGTGACGTAATGCGCGTCCGAAACTGCGGAGAATTGGGTGAAATTCTTCACATTCGTATCCACTCGCTCGACAGTCCCGTTTGTGCTTCCGTTAAACCAAGAGGATCGTAACGGGTTAAATGATGAACTGGTCGAAACTTCGAATATGACTCTTGCGTCTCCAAGACTGTCAGAAGGAACCACCGCCGAGGCTACCGTCATCGCTATCCCCGTCGGGCAACGGGCGGTGACCGAGGTCTCATTTTCTACGAGCAGAGGCTGTCTATTGCCATATACAACGTACAGGTTGCTACCCCACAGATTCCCATTTGGGCAGGAATCGAAATATTCTTCATTGAATGAGAAGACGGGCGCTCCTGTGGAGCTTACAGTCGAGCTAATTCCTCGTACGCTAATGTTAGTTGATGTCGATGAAAAGATAGCAGCGGTTGCTATGTTCCCCCAGGTAATATTTGGACCTACAATATTTCCTATTGAAAAGACCAATGACGCGACATAGGGGGAAGGCCCACTCCGGGTTCCCGCCGCTATAAGCACGGTCTGGCCGGTACTATATACGGTGGTCAGGCATGAATCGTGAGATATGAAGCAACCGATCCCCATTGGAGCGGGCCACCTAGGGGGCAAAGGCTGCTTCGCCGACCAGTTCAGACCATCGTGCGAGTATCGGTAGACCTCGGTTTCGTTGGCACTGTCAAAATAGAACGCAAAATAATAGCCTCCTTTCGGCTCGAAAAACACCCTTCTTTGAAGACCATATGCAGTCGCAAAAGAGGCGTTGCCAGAATTTACCAGGGTTGGATCTATTCTGATGACAGCGCCTGAACTCATCCATCCCAAGTTAATGGAAAAACGAAACTGATTCAAGATAGTTGATGCTGATGAGGTCAAAGATTTGGGGACATCGCCCCAGAAGAAAGTGTAGTTAGCGTCGGGATAGGACACACTGAACGAGCTAGAACCCGATGATAGAGAATGAATGTCAGATACGTTCAGCCAAGTGTAGACCAGCCTAAAGTCTGCCGAGGCTGATGATTGAAACTGTAGGTCCCACTTCAAAGGTCCCGCGGAGGCTGTCCGGTAAACAATCGTCAAGACTCCTGAAAAGGGTCCGGCGTCAACATGCATGGTTCGAGAAACGAAGGTACCCGTAGTGTTGGTACCTATGATGCTGAAATTGTTCGATGTCGGAACCAGAGGAGTCCAAATGCCAGCTTGGTTGGCTTGAACCTCCCAGAATGACCAATCACTGAGAACCTTGTTGTCTTGGTCCAGAAGCTGATCGTGAGGCGTCAGCCCGCCGAGCAGCCTGAGCCGTATTGAGGGGTTGAACAGGGTAAGATTTTGCGACGAGGATTGTGCCACGCCTCCAGCTCCTATAAGATTGTCAACGCTTGACAGCACAGTCTTTGGAAGAGATAAGTCGGGGAGCCGCTCTGCCCCAGCGAAATTGGGAGTTGTTGACGCTACATCAGTGGAGGATGGTGGGCACAAAGCCGCATTGGAAGTGGAATTTGAAATATTTGGAGAACAGTTTCCCATTGCAACTGTCGTGGGTGACAGAAACATGCCGCCAAAGACTTGGATTAGTCCGGGCAGCCACGGCCCAATTGATCCGAGAACTGTCAGCAAGATCAAAGATGAAACGAGAGTTGACTTTGCAACTTTTCCCGTGAGATGTCCGGGAGTCCACAGGCGAACGCGACCTGTCTCCGACAAGATAAGACGACGAAGGGCTACAGGGCTATTATTCTTAAGAGGTTTGGAACAGTATTGTGCAGGAAAAGTGAAAATGAAAGTGTTGTGTGTGAGAATGCGTGTCCTCGATTGGGAGTCCCTCGAGGAGCTAGCATTGATTTCCCTTTGAAGCCGAGTACAATGATTCACCCAGTGCAGAAGAGCTCTTGTTGTTTTATCGAGGATTGAGTGGAGTCGAGCCCGAGGTTCAGCCCCTTTTAAGAGTGCTGAGAGAGGCAACAAACGTTACCTCCATTACGTTCTTTGTCGGACTCGATCTATCCTACGCGCCGTCCTTCGTGAAACACCGCCGCAATCAGCCTGAGCGCGCTAATGTTCTCCAAAGGATTTGCGTCGAGCAGGACCAGATCCGCGATTCTTCCTTCCTCGATTGTCCCACGTTCACCTTCGCCGATTAGATTTGCGGCGCTTGAGGTTGCGGCTATGACCGCGTCGCGTGGGTCCATCCCACATTCGACCATGAGCTCAGCCTCTCGCGCGATTCGACCATGACGCGCAGCTCCGCCGCCAGCATCCGTCCCTAGCGCTATCTTCACGCCCGCTTTGATTGCGGCTGTGACCGCTGCACGCGACCTTTCTCGTAGATCCTCGGCCCGCTTCCTACGGGTCTCAGGCCAATCAACTGCGCGCGCGTAATAGAGCATGGCGTCCCAGACCGACATGGTCGGGACAAGGTACGTTTTATTCTTCGCCATCGCTTCAAGATCGCCTGCTTCGAGAAACATCCCATGCTCAAGTGAGTCAACTCCCGCTTGTGCAGCTATTCCGCAGCTGGTCGGGTCGTTGGCATGGCATGCGATCTTGAACCCTGCCTTATGCGCTTCTTCGACGGCTACCGCGAGTAGTTTTTTGTCGAATGGAACATCTGGTGCGTCCTGGGGACGGGCACCCTCGTTCCAGCCTGCCAGAGCGACCTTGATCAGGTCCGCTCCAGCTTCAATCTCCGTCCTGATCGCATTTCGTAGTTCGTCAGCTTCTCCGAATTGTTTGGCAAAAGAAACGTATGTGCCACGGTGAGCAATCCAGGTTCCGGCGGCACGAATGTTCGGGGCAGGGATCTCTCCTGCTCGCGCTGCGCGTGCGAGCCTGATGCTGACCCCTTGAGGTGCGCCGACGTCTCGTGCGGTTGTAACCCCACTTCGCAGGCTGGTCTCGGCGAGTTCGATCGCACGCATCGAGATTTCTGGGAGGGGATCAGTAAATCGCGCGATCCATTCAGGCCCGCCTGGGCTACTGTAGTGAACATGACAATCCATGAGCCCCGGAATCAACGTGCGTGCCCTCCCGTCAACGACTCGAATGGTCGCCCGGTTACCCTGCCATTGGGACGCAGATCCGATCCAATGGATCCGTCCATCGCGAACTTCTACGGACATTTTGGGCTGGGCGGGCGAGCTGGTCCCATCCCAGAGCTGAACGTCGTCAATGAGAAGGTGCAAGTTTCAACCTCGTTGTTGCTCTACTTGTTCAAGTTTTGAATATTCTTCGTGTGCGAGGCTCAGTATATCTGCTCGATCGGAGTGATGTGAGCGCATGAAAGAGAGGGCCGGAGTTGTCTACGTTACTGCTGAGGAGATGCGTAAGATCGACGATGTCACGATACAGGAGTTCCATGTGGATGTTCTGATGTTGATGGAGAACGCGGGCAGAGCCACGGCGACTCTAGCTAAACAGATGTTGCGGGAGACAACTTTCGGAAAACGTGTTGCTTGCCTCGTTGGAGGGGGCAATAATGGCGGCGATGGAATGGTGGCGGCGAGACACTTAGCTAACTGGGGTGCTGACGTCAGCGTGATTGTTGGAACAACGAAAGATAGAGTGAAGGATGTACCACTTGGACAACTCCAAGTCCTCGAAAAAATGGGAATCCCCATCCTTTCAACAGATTACAATCTGAGAGACTACGATCTGCTGATCGACGGTCTCATTGGATACGGGCTTGAGGGCAACCCTCGCGACAAAGTAGCTATGATAATCAAAGACGCCAACGCGAGCGGCCGTCAGATTTTGGCATTGGACCTTCCCTCAGGAATGAACGCGACGACCGGTGAGGTCTACGACCCGTGTATCAAAGCGGCCGCAACCCTCACCCTAGCATTGCCAAAGACAGGATTCCTTGCACCAAACGCCTCACCGTTAGTTGGCGATTTGTTTCTCGCTGACATATCCATACCTCGAAGTGTTTACGAGAGGTTTAGACAGCACAGCATGCTGTTCCAGAAGCAACCCATAGTGAAGATCTAGTTTGTCCGTTCGGCTCCCCCAGAGGGAGCTACAACTTGGAAATTCTCAGTTAAGATCGAAAAATGGCGTGAGTCCCTATGTGCGGGTCCAGTCCGTGGAATTCGCGAATGACTATTGAGATAGGGCTTCGATTACTTGTTGCGTGTGTGCGTCAGCCTTGACGGGGTCGAATACTTTCTCGACCATCCCCTTTTCATCGATTATGAAGGTGACTCTCCTGGCCATGTTGGATTTCTCGTTCAGAACGCCGTAGGCCTTTGTGATGCTCTTGTCCGAATCCGCGACCAATTGAAACGGCAGGTTGAACTTTTGAGTGAAGTGTTGATGGGAAACGACATTATCAACGCTCACGCCTAAGACTTCAGCTCCTAGCTCGCGAATTTTCTCATATTGATCCCGGAGACCGCAGGCCTCGATTGTACAGCCAGGGGTATCGTCTTTCGGGTAGAAGTAGAGGACAACCTTCTTTCCCTTGTAATCATTGAGCTTTACCATATCACCTGTTGTCGATAGAGATGTGAATTCAGGAGCGCGGCTTCCTTCTTGGATACTCGTGGTCGCTTGCATGATTTTGTCAAAGAGGCATGGTCTCTTTTATGGGCATCGCTGAGCAAGAGAAGGAAACTGTCTGATTCTCCCTGCTCTCCAAGCCTTCTACTTGCTCGGCCCTTACGAGTTACATGCATAAAAGAGACCCGATCAGTGAACGCGATAGGCACTGGATCCTGATTCAAGGAATTCTGCGAAGAATCTGTTGAACTCCAACATTTATTCGCGGACTACCCATTTTTCTGTAGAGTCTTGGGGAAATTGCCACACGGCTTCTATTGCGACTCATCGGAGAGAAGGATGGCTTTCTACCTCTGAAGGCTATCGAAGCAAGCGCAATTGATGATTTTCCGGTTGAACCCAAACACTAGTTTAAAATACATAGCACCTCGAAAACAGGTTGTTTTAGGGAAGACCGGTCGGAAGAGAGACCTAATCCTAACTAAAGCAAAGCGTGTTTGAGGAATAGATGAATGGCTAGAATCGTACTCACAGCAGACGCAACCCAGATGAGCGAATACTGGGGAATACCCCTCCTCCCCTTCTTCAGCTGCGCACCCGCCGAGAAGGTTCCACGAATCGTATTCGACTTCCTCTCCCCCCAAGTCAAACACAACAACGGGGTAGCACAAATGGCACCCTACGGGCTCCGAAAGCTGGAAGCTTCAATCCTGAGGACGTACAAGCCCGAGGAGGTAGTAGTCGCCCATCCTGACCACATCTCCAAGTTCGTCAACGAAGACACCCGAATAATTGGAATATCGACCATGGACCCGTTAGGACTTGGACCCGTCAGCATGATGTTCACCGACGGAGGCCAACTAACCGCCTACACGAAGAAGAAATTCCTTGAGCTCGTGTACGAGGTCAACCGAGCTAGAAAACGGTTTCCTAAAGCAAAGCTGGTCCTCGGGGGATCAGGCGCATGGCAGATGGAAACCAAGGACGAACAGACACGCGCGCTTGGCGTTAACCACACGGTAATCGGAGAGTGCGATCATGTCATACAAGACATCTACAACGACATAGAATTCAACGGAGCACCAGAATTCATTCACGTTCCGCGCGGACCCAAGTTAGAACAGATCCCCGACATAGTTGGAGCCTCAACGCACGGGCTTGTCGAAGTCATGAGAGGCTGCGGCCGAAACTGCCAGTTCTGCGAACCGAACCTTCGGACAGCAAAATACTACCCCGCCGACAAGATTGAGAGAGAGATCGCGGTCAACAGGAAGATTGGAAACCCCAACGTCTGGATCCACAGCGAGGACATATTCCTCTACAAGCTCGAAGACAAGAACGGGTTCATGCCCAACCACGAGGCAGTAGTCGACCTCTTCAAGACAGTAATGACACAGGGCGGCATTACCTATGCCAACCCGACCCATGGGACAACCGCGCCTGCGGCGGCTGACCCAGAGCTAATCAAGGAAATATCCGAGACAGTCCGTGCGAAGGATGACAAGTACATCGGCATCCAGTCTGGACTCGAGACAGGCTCCACTGAACTCATCCGCAAATACATGCCCTTGAAGGTGAAACCCTTCAGCCCAAGCGAATGGCAGGAAGTAATCTACAACGGCACGCGAATCTTCAACGAGAACTACTGGTTCCCAGCATACACACTCATCGTCGGATTGCCCGGAGAGACTACTGATGATGCGATTGAGACGGTCCGACTAATCGATAAGATGGAGCACGGGCTCAGAAAAGAGATCGGAAACAGGGCACACTTCACTGTCACGCCTCTCAGCTTTGTCCCGCTAGGAGTTCTGAAGAACAAGGGCTTCTTCAACATCGACGAAGCAATAGATGAGGCGAGGTTCTGGGTCATCTACAGAAGCTGGAGACACACAGTGCTGGAGCTGCACTCGATGCCGCCAACACTCATGAAATTGAACCCAGCGTTCAAAGCGATCTTCACGACTCTATGCTGGTTCGGCTCAAAGAAGATCCTGGACAGCATCAAAGCTTGGGGACGATCACTGGGCTACGACGCTGACAAAAGTATGCGATTGAACTAGGACGATCATTCGACTCTTCTTTTCTTGACGACTCTTCCCTTTCGAAGGGTCCCAAGGACCCGTTGGACCGCGTTCCTAGGCCTCGGACAGCTTTCCCCTGATAGTTTACTCATAATATTCTTCCCCTTATGACCTCTCTCGCCAATGGCAGTAGCCCGCTCCTGCCACCGTAACCGGTATCAGCAAATAGAATCCAGAACATCTCATTTGGTCTGTCACTGGGACGAAAGAACTCGGACTTTATCCTTAGTCCCCTATCAGTGAATAAGCCGACCGTGTCCACCCAGCCCTTCGAGAGAGAACTCGCGACGTGCGCGAATCTGGTGCAGATTCCGCAATCATTGTCATAGAGAAGAATCGGACGATCAATAGACGTGTGGACCGCCAACTGGATCAGTTCTCTTCCAGATACTAGTGCCGTTCGCCTTGTAATCTTTCTTTCCTAAGAACAAGATGCGGTGAGTATCAGCTCGAATTAGTCCCTATGGCCTAGCCAAAGAGAACGATAGATTAGACTCGAGACCGGGTCGACGAGCGATCGAAGGATGTCAGTCACGGAATCTGTATCGACTAGGCAAGGCCGGAAGGTGCGTTAAGCACCCTATCTGGAGCCTGGCCCATTTCGTTGGGATTTCTGCGCTTTAAGGGTCTGGGATGTCGCTCCATCGGTTGCCAATCCTGTCGGAGGATTCCTGTGCTGAATCGTACTGCAATGGAGGTTCGTTTCATGTTTCCTCACCTTTACCCTTGTGAGGGGTGTGGGATATTGACTGGGGAGGAGGTTATCCAGTCAACGAGAAACGATCCTGGGAGCTAGCTGTAGTCTTCGGTTTCGGGTAGGATACGACTGATTCTGTCGAAAAGTTCGTAGCCGGCCGCGATTGAGGAGTGCGTCTCAACCTCGTTTGTAGGTTGGCTCCAGACCAGAATCTCCGCGTGAGCAAGCCGTACTACTAGCTGGAACCGTCCGTCTTCCGTTATCCAGTAAAGCGATTGGCCTGATTCGCTGGTGGAGTAGCCTAGCCATCTGAAGTTCTTGAACCATCGACCCTTTAGTTTGGAAGTGAGGAGGTTATGGTCGATTCCAGGGGGGAGCTGGCCTCGGATAACGGGCTCTCCCTCGTCAAGGTGGCGTGTTGTCTTTCGGGCGTGGTGTAGGACCCTGTATCCCTCGTCCGTTTTCAAGACGAGATTGTCATCTTCGAGGCGTTTGAGAATTCGAGTTAGTTTCTCTTGGTGTAGTCCGAGCCTTCTCTTCATTCCTTGGAAACTGTAGGTCGCGTCAGACTCAGAGGATAACATGTTCATTACGAGTGCTTGATCGTCTGGCGGTCTCGAGTCAAAGGATGGGCCGATTTCTGGAGAAGGCAATCGTTTCTAATTGGGCCCTGTTCGCTGGCCCTTATTATTGACGATGTTACTGTTCGGGGTTTAGTGGAAACGGGCTCGGCCCTGAGCCAATATCGAATCGACGTTTGCTTTCCAAGCGTCGAACTGGGCGGGGTCTTTGGGATAGTTCTGGTAGAGTTCGTTGAGCGCTCGCATCCTACCCATCGTAAACACAAGTCCGCTGAATGCCTTGTATGATCCGAGACCTCTGAACAGTTTGACTATCTTCTTGGCGGCCGAGAGATGGGGCATCTCTCCCAATGATATTTCCGTGGCTTCGTCTGACGAGAGGAAGTGTCTCATTCCATAATTGATCTGATCATTGTTCAGTGTCTGTAGGTACATTCGGAATACTTCTAGCCCGGCCGTCTTGTTGCCGTAGTGGTTCACGAAGTCTAGATTGTACTGCCAAAGCTGTTTCTCGCTGAAATCGTTCGCCTCTATTGCCCGCACCGCCGCTTCTCCAGCCATAACTCCGCCTATGAGGCCTGGACCGATGCCGCCGGCGCTGATCGGGTTGGGGAACCATGCTGCGTCCCCACAAATCATGTAGCCGTTGGCGACGAGGCAATCGTTCTGGTGTCTAACCGAGACCTGCCAGGATCCCGTCAGATTGCTGTCATCGCTCAATGGTTGAATATCCTTGAAGCGATCGTCCGCTGCCAGCCAATCTTTCAAGAGCGCGCTGAGCGGCTTCGAACTTCTCTTCTGCTGAATCCCTAGGCCAATGTTGACTTTGTCTTCGGATTTTGGAAAGAGCCATAGGTAGCCTCCTGGCGCTTTCTCCGCGTCGAGGTAGATGTCGCAGTGGAAGGGTTCTACTTCGATCCCGTCCCTGAGTTTCGCGTTTAGACGCGCTGTCGGTTCCACATCATCCTTGTTGATCTCTTTCTCTATGTGACTGGGAATTGGAAGGTTCCGGCGAAGCTTGGTGGACATTCCGGAGGTATCGATGATGAGTTTTGATCGAATCTCAAACGGCTGGTTTACTCCGGGTCCAACGGTTTGACCATGTAGCCCAACGATTGTCCCGTTCTCTTGGATTAGATCGGTGGCTTGAACATTGCCACGGAATTCAACGCCAGCCTTCAAGGCATCATCGAGGAGGCGCTTGGCGAACTTGGGCCGGTCGAGAACGTATCCGGGTCCTTCGAATGGGACCCTGACCTTCATGTCCGGAGAGTAGACGTAGACTGCTGTTACTCTGTTTTCCATCTCGGGCTTGCCGTAACTCGTCCCGATGTGATCGTGAATGTAATTGATGTGATGCTCGCCGACCGCGTCGCCGCAGACCCAGCCTAGAACGGTTTTCTTACCCGCTTCGGTTGGCGGGTTTCGGTCCATGAGGAGAACGCTTACGTTGCCTTTTCCCTTCAGGGCTATTGTGCCGGCTGTCATACAGCCCGCTATGCCGGCGCCAACTACTACTACGTCCCAGTTTTCGGCCAAATTCTCCACAGCGTTGTTTTTTCGAACCGGGAGAAAACCGCGTAATGTCATCCAACCCAAACGTCGACGCGAAAAAGCCGTCGTTCACCGGATTGTGGCTTAAGGCGATGCGGGTCCCATTCTTGCAAGCGACCTTCGTGCCGATCATACTTGGGGGGGTGATCGCCTGGGAAACACTGCGAGTCTTCAACTGGGATACTTTCCTGCTCACGTTGGTCGGTGCAAGTTTGATCCAGATTGCCAGCAACATGTTCAATGACTATTTTGATTTCAAAAGCGGAAATGATCTCCAAGTTCGACACCAGAACCCGTTCGCAGGTGGCGGGCGAATACTAACGGCTGGCCTGATTAAGCCCTCAACCCACTTGATAGTGTCGACCTCCTGTCTGATCCTCGGATCCCTCATAGGATTCTACCTCATCTTCGCCCTAGGACTGTACCAGTTGTTCTGGTTCGGATTGATCGGTGTCGTGTCCACATACTTCTACGTCGGTCCTCCCTTCAAGCTGGCTTATCGAGGGGTTGGAGAATTCCTTGTCGGACTCAATTTCGGGCCCGTAATGACTCTGGGCGCTTACTACGTTCAAACCGGATCTCTTGCATCAGCGACGGTACCTTTGCTCGCGTCAATTCCAGTGGGACTGCTCATTGCAGCGGTCTTGTGGATCAACGAGTTTCCCGATATGGACGCGGACAAAGCGGTCGGAAAGAAAACTCTGGTCTTGAGGCTGGGCTACCTCAGGTCTGTCGCAGTCTATGTGGGACTATTAGCGACTTCTTATTTTCTACTGCTCCTCTATGCGGTTCTGAAGGTCTTTGTCTCCGTCCCGATCACAAGCTTTGCGACGCTCATTGCTTTGTTCAGTCTACCGTTTGCTTTGAAGGCAGTCAGGATACTACGGGCTAATTACAAAGATCCGCATGCGATAATACCTGCTAACGCAAACACGATATTTCTGCATCTGACGTTTGGTCTCTTGGCGATTGTCGGGTTTGTGATCGGGGGACTTGCTGGGCTATAGTGAGTGATTCCCGGGTTCAGATCTTGTTATATTCCAACGCCCGAGAATGAGCTTGATACCGGACGATGGCGCAGACAAGCATGATAGACACAGTGCAGAAAGAAAACGTAAGCCTAGAGGATCGCGTTTTCAAGCTCAAGCTTCTGTGGATGATGGCAAAGGATGACAGCGAACGTCAGAAGATAAGCGAAGAGATTAGACGTCTTATCCAGACGACACCTTCAAAATAGCCCCCTAGGTCGCTTTTGCGCCAGCATGTGGACGGGTCTTTACGGACCAGCGAATCGCTGTTAAGCTATCAACCGCCCTCGCTTTCGGCCCGACCGGAATAATCTGGGCATTTCTGCCAATCCAGCTCCGCTCAGTAGGAGCATCCTTCTCACTCATCTCTCTAGTAGCCTTCATCCCAGCCATTGAGACGATCATCCTCTCTCCAGTCTGGGGAGGAATCCTGGACTCAACTGGAAAGGGAACGAGAATTCTAGCCCTCTCGTTCCTCGTTCAGGCGGTTGGATTCTCTCTCTTCCCGTTTCTGAAGGACCCTGCACAGTTCGTGTTCATGGTCGCACTGATGGGCTTGTTCTCTTCCAGCTTCATACCCATCTTTGCCGCACTGGCAACAGAGACATCCACCCAGTACGGTCGAGCTATCGGAGAATTCTGGACAGCAGCCTCCCTAGGCTACGCGTCGGCAACACTCATCGGCGGAGTACTATTCCAATTCCTCAATCCGATCTATCTCTACATCCTGGGAGCTCTCTATGGCTACTCCGGACTCCTCGTTGTTTCCTTCCTAACCAAGCAAGGGCTAACTATCGTGAAATCCGTGATCCGCCCGGAGGGATATTGGAATCTTCTCAGACAACGGAATGTCTTGATTCTATGTGGGGTGTCAATTCTCGCACTCGTCTCATCCTCTTCCTTCAACAACTTCTTCACAATATACTTGGTGGATTCTCTCAGCGGATCACGGTTGATGGCCGGTCTTGCAGCTACCGCTACAACGGTTTTTGGAGCAATTGCTTTTCGGATCGTCGGTCCTCTAGATGATAGATTTGGAAGGAAACCAATGTTCCTCTTGGGAGCCGTGGGGTATATGGCCTATTTTGCAACGATCTACTTCGTCACCAACACCTTGGTAGTGACGATTCTCTGGACGCTTCCGATCTATCCATTGATCCAAGCCTCAGCCGCAGCATTGATGTCAGATTACACATCGATCGCCGATAGAGGAAAAGGACTGGGCATCTTGGAGTCGGCGATAAGTCTGGGCGGCGGTCTCGGCCCATTGATCGGGGGAGTGATAGCGGACGCGACACAACTCCAGTCCGTCATTCTCTTCGCGTTTGCGGCAGCCCTCGGCTCAGCAGTACTCTCACAACTCTTCCTGAAAGAACAAACTCAACGTTCACAATCTGCACACTCAAGACCAGCCGTCCCGACTCCGATTAAATAACCCCGATCCAACTCAGCCGTCGCCGGAGAGCCGAGATGGAGCCCGCAGCCCAAGAGAAACGTGGGTTCTTCTCCAAGATTCCTGGTAAACTAAAGTGGCTCATCGTCGCGCTCGTCTTCAACAATATCGCGATAGGCTACCTCCTTGTCTATCTCACAGGCTTCTTCCCCGAGCTGAACATCAGCGCGGGCATCGTAGGACTTCTCCTAGGCCTAGAAGGCGCGATGGTCCTTCTCTCGATTCCCCTTGGAATATTCTCTGACAGAAAGGGGCGAAAGAAGCTCCTCCTGATCGGGAGTGCACTAGTGCCGCCTCCTATCATAATGATCGCCCTTTTTACACTCAACATAGCCCTCCTTGTTGTCGCTGCAATAATTCTAGGAATCGCCGAGTCGGCCGCTCTTTCAACATGGAACGCGATAATCGCTGACCAGACGAACCTAGAGAATCGGGACGTGGCGTTCTCCCTTTCATTCATCCTTGGCAATGGAGGTGTCGCATTCGGGTTCCTACTACCAACATTCATCCCAGCCATCCAATCCCTGACTGGACTGGACTCCATCACCGTCCATCGAGACCTCCTAGTTCTGGTAGGACTGGTCTCAGCCATCACACCTGTCTGGCTATTGCAAATTCTCAAAGGCTACAAGGAAACGCTCAATCCCGCAAAACTGATCAGGGGCAAGAATTTCCCGATCCTGCTCAAGTTCTCGGGGATAAACAGCCTCATTGGCCTTGGAGCAGGATTCATCATCCCTCTCATACCAACCTGGCTCTTCCTCAAGTTTGGAACTCCAGACACCTTCAGCGGACCATTACTCTCGCTCTCTAATCTGACAATTGCATTGGCTGCGATTGGAAGTCCGAGGCTCTCAAGCAAGTTCGGCTTGCTCAAAGCAATTGTCGCAACGCAAGGATTCTCGACAGTGTTCATGCTGAGCCTTGCCTTCGTCCCGGACGTCAGACTGGCTGGAGGACTCTACATTATTCGGGCGGCTCTGATGAACATGGCAGGACCCCTAGGCGATTCCTATCTCATGGGGATCATGTCCCAGGACGAGAGGGGATTAGCGAGCGCGATCAACACGGTCGTCTGGAGAATCCCCAATAGCATAACCACGGTGATTGGGGGCTTGATCTTGGCAACGGGAAGATTCGATATTCCATTCTACCTAGCCACAATATTCTACGCGATCTCAATCACATTGTTCTATACCCAATTCAAGAACATACGGCCTCAGAGCTAGCTGATTTTCGCGGCGAAGCATCTTTTTTAGCCACCAGACAACAGGTTAGATTAGAGGCAAAGCATTACGTCCCAAACCCACGCTCCCAGCACGACGATATCACCAAGGGAAATTCTGAAAAAATATGATGTAATTGCTTTCGTAGGTGCCTCCAAGAGCCCTGAGAAGGAGGCCTACACTGTTCCCGCGTACATGAAAGAACACGGTTACACGATTATCCCGGTAAATCCGACTGCTGATCAGATTCTCGGCGAGAAAGCGTACAAGAGCCTCATGGACCTGCCAACGGACTTGGCGAAAAAGGTCGATATTGTGGACGTCTTTCGTCCCAGCGAAGAACTTCCACAGGTCGCACAGCAGGTGATCGAGATGCGGAAGAAGTATGGTAGACCCTACGCGTTCTGGGCCCAGCTCGGACTCGAAAACGAGGAAGCGAAGAAAATGCTTTCGACGAACAAGGTTCCCTACGTGATGAACGCCTGCCTCAGAGTTGTCCACAAGCTCCTATAGCTTGACCATTATCCTACTAGAACCATTCTACCCAGAGAGTTCCTTTCCTGTTACGAGCTACCTCCCTAGGTTGAAGACTACCCCCTAGAGCGTGAGAGAAAATGGACGAGACGCTGATACTCAACCTCGTAGGAACTTTCGCGTTCGGCTTGAGCGGTGGAATTCTTGGTGTCCGGAAGAAAATGGACTTGTTCGGGGTCCTCGTGCTAGCAGTGGCGACCGGGCTTGGAGGTGGAATAGTGCGGGACCTAATTCTCGGACATACTCCTCCAATAACATTGGTTGATTGGCGGTATCTCGCCGCTGCCGGGGTCGCGGGGCTATTGGTCTTTGTGGACTACCGCCAAATTATCCGATGGAACCGCTTCGTTACCGCGTTCGATGCAGCAGGTCTGGCCATCTTCACAGTCACGGGCACAACCATAGCTCTCGCGGCTGGGCTAGGCCCGGTGCCGGCCGCGTTGCTAGGAATGCTCACAGGCATTGGTGGAGGAGCTCTAAGAGATGTACTCGCTGCGGAAGTGCCGCTCGTGTTGAGAAGCGAGATCTACGCCGTCGCTTCGCTGCTGGGCGCAATCATAATCACCCTGGCAAATCAAGCCCAAGTTCTCGGGACGGCAGTCGAAATTATAGCTGCGCTGGCAACATTCGCTCTTCGAATGGTCAGCGTTTGGAGGGGCTGGAAGATTCCAATCGCCCACCCGGGAACACGATAGAACTTAGCCCCTATCTAATCTAGATTACTTCGATGTTGTCAGCGAGGATGCCTAATTTCAAGAGTTCGCTCTTGGCTTGATCTCGATGGTCCCCATGGAGGATAATACGTCCGTTTTCTACGTCGCCGCTGGTTCCCAGGCTCTGCTTCAACCGGTGCGCAAGTCCAGGCAGGTCGATGCTATCTCGGATCAGATCGTGTGGCTGAACAACGGTCACGAGCCTTCCTGTATGATGTGTCTCGAGCTGGATGATAAAATGGGCGGATTCCCGATCAAGATGCCTCAGGATGTCGCGGAACTCGAAATCTTCAACTTCCTTTGACAAGAACGTCTCCTTTGTTGAGGGTGGGTCGGGTCTCTTTTACCTTCCGGGCAGAGCTGTCGCGATCCTGGTTCCGAATAGAACTGTTAATTGTCAACAAGTTTCATAGTGGACCCGCATGGCATTCGGGGCCCGACATATTGAACGAGAGTTTAGATGACGATCCCTGGCTTGGGACCCTAGAACGTTTCCCTACGGTCTACCACGCTCGGGCTTCGTGGCTTTATGATATCAACACTGAGAGTTTGCAGAAGGCAATCTTCGCAGGCCTCCATTCCCTCGCTCAGGGGAAAAAATCTCTAGAAATCACGGTCGCGGATATTCCCGGTTACCAGTCCGGAGGAGTCGTGTTCAAGTTTGGAGTCGGTAACAAGGACGGGTTCGACATCCTCGATGAAAATGAGGTGAAGAGGGTAATTCAACGTATAGAGGAGAAAGGAACGTTCGATACTTTGGATCTAGTCTTTCATCTCCACTACTCTGTCGATGATGGTAAGAGACACAAGGTCCACCAAGACCAGTACCTAGCGAGGCTAACCTTCCAGCCCGGCCGGGTAGAACTTCTGCTTCATCATCTGAAAGGAGTTAGAAGGATTAGCCCCGATGAACTAGTCCGGATGCTCCTCTCAGCCACTAACCACGAATTGAGTCGAAACAAATACTCTGAATTGGAACTAGAAAGCCTAAGCAGCACTTAGTTGACTACGGGCAGGAATCTATCTTCGCTGACTGAGGAACTGAGCTGGCCGAATATTGGCAGTTGGTATCCGCAGTTTGCGCATCTGTTCTTGTCGTCGAGGTTCCATCCGGTGATGTCGAATCCGTATCTTTTGATTGCTATATTCTTGCATTCCGGGCAGTACGTATGCTCCCACGGATGACCTGGGACGTTCCCAACATAGACGTATCGCAGCCCCTCTTCTCTAGCTACTCTACAGTGCTCTTCGAGAGTCTTCACCGGTGTACTTGGTAAGTGCATGAGCTTGTAGTCCGGGTGGAATCGTAGAAAGTGGACTGGCACGTCGGGTCCTAGGTTGTCGTAGAGCCACCGGCTCAGCTTCCGCGCCTCGTCAAGATTGTCGCCGATCTCTGGGACGATCAGGTCCGTTATCTCGATGTGCGTCTTGCGCCGGTTCTTGATCTCCTGTATCGTTTGGAAAATTGGTTGCGCGTCAGGTATTCCGATATGCTTTCGGACAAAGTTCGTCTCTGCGCTTCCCTTGAAATCGACCGTTATGCAGTCAAGAAAGTCGTCCATCATCGCGACAGTGTCTGGTGTATCGAACCCATTTGAGACGAAGATGTTGATGAGACCATTCTTCCGCGCCTCAACCCCAATGTCGCGCGCGAACTCCATGAAAATCGTTGGCTGATTGTACGTGTAAGCAATCCCCTGACAACCGTGGCTAAGCGCCAAGCTCACCACGTCAGGAGGCATCAGATCTGTTCCTTCCACTTTTCTACGCTGGCTAATGTCAAAGTTTTGGCAGTACCCACAGTTGTGGAGGATTATCCCGTCTCCAACGTAGTTATGGTTAGGGATGCATTCGAAGCTGTATACTAGCCTAAGTTGTTCAGTAGGCTTTACGCTTGATACATCAACCCACGTTCGCTTGTTTAGCATCAAGGGTGCTACAAGATGTTGTACGATGAGTGCCTTTACTTCTTCGGGATGATCATACACCTGCCTGCCCGATATTCTGAGCACCTGCCACCCGTTCGCGCGGAGCGTTTGATCCATAACAAGGTCTCTCTCACGGGTTCGCTGGTGCTTGTAATGCCACCAGCCATCTACCTCGACATCCAGTTTAGAATCGGGAAACGCCGCGTCTGCGATGTGCGTAACTCTGGAATCTGGCAGTCGATTCTCCGGTTGAATTCGATACTCCTGATCGTATTCCAAGCCCATTTGGTCAAGAAGCGCGTATAACCTCTTCTGGCCCTCGGAAGGATGGCGGTGTAGCCAAGTCCTGAGCCTCTCAGTATTCCTGTGCCAGCCGTGATTCGGGTCTCGTAGGAACCTTTCCTTGCTTGAACCTATTGCGCGTCTTGCAACGTCGGGATCTTTCATCGGGTTGTCGCTTATCATTCTCTGCCGATGGTTCTCCCGGACCTCTGGCGACATGCCCATTCCCTCGGTGTAGCATCTTCCCCGATGACGATTCCAATTGTCTATTCCCTTCACAGGCTCCCCGCATTTCGTGCAGTTGAATACAGCTCGCTGAATCGAGCCTGGCCTCTTGCGTTTCCAATCTTTGGTATTCTGATACCATGCTTTCAGAATCTTTTCCCCTGGTGCAACTCTCTCTACTGATTTCCATCCGGAGTCAGTCATGACGGGATGCTCGGCAGTGAGGAAGAGATGTCCCGCACCCCTAGCTCCGTATCTCAGGTCCCAGATTCTGGCAAGACGAGAGCCTGTTCGTGTAACGACGTTCGGATGAATATTCATCCCGTTGTCTATGTCGTAAGACCAGAGAGAATCTCCGGGCAGCAACTCCTCTACTGGTTTCTTGTCGCCGTTTGATAGTAGGATCTCAGCTCCAGCGGGATGGCAGAGCCAGTTACAACCTGTCGTGGCGATAGAGAATATCTTTGATCCGGGCATGTAGTGGACTACGGGTTTCTTCTCGATCGGATCGATGTGCCCGGTGATGACTTTTCCATAGACCATGAGTTGGAGTTTTCCGCCGATGTTTTGGCGGACGCCGCATAGGCCTACTTTTCCTTCGGGAATGTTGCAGTATCGAGCGCATGCTGTGCATCGGACCCTAGAATTGGCCAGTGGCTGGTAGAGGAGGGCTTCCTTGATCGTGGATTTTCACCAGAACCGGCGGGAAACGGATTTGAACCCGCTGTGGCTTGGTATAGATGATCCCGGCCGACTTGAAATTGCTTTCCTTACCCGGCGGACGATAAGGTTGCAGGAGACACTCTACCGGCCTGCACGGAGCGAGCAGAGCCACGAGGTATCATGTGAGATCTGCAAGGGAAACCGGCTAGTTTGCGTGCAGAACTCCTCTCGCTGCCCCGTCTTCCTCAGAGCGAAGAGTCTAGTTGATATCGAGAAGGTCGTTGGGAAGACCGAGTTCTTTGGAGCTTCTCCTCCAGGCGTCTTTCTGGGCAGCTATGGCTATCCCAATCTCCTAGCGGGTCCCCTGGTCCCAGTGTTGCAGGAGCCGGACCCGTCCTTGCTTGATGCCCCGGATCGGTGGCTTGACAAGTCGATAGACGAGCTGATACGATACCGGTTTGCTCTGGTTCGAGGAAAGTCAACTGTAAGGGTCCAAGATGCTCGAAACCCGGGCAAGACATTGTCGTTGGTCCAGGAGATCGTGATGTCAGAGACTCCAACCGACACCGAGCTCGTCCTGAAGAAGAAACCGTACGTAAGAATCAACTTGCTAACAAGAAGCTCGCCCCACGGGCCCTCTGGAGTTGTAGAACGGCTCAGCCTCGCCAGTAACCCAGATGTCCCACGACAAATCGATAAGGTTGTTTCCGACACTGATCTTCCTGCCAACGAAGGAGCGCAATCCCTCTACCGTAATGGAATATCCCAACAGCACATTGTCAGGATGTTCTCTATTGGTCTCCTTGGAGCCAGCAGGACACGTAGGCTAGTTCCGACGGAATGGAGCATTACTGCAATTGACGATATTCTAGCTAAGGACCTTCGGAGCAAGGTCTCAGATTATCCTCGACTCGACGAGTTCCGTCTATTCAGCGCCCGCTCTGTGGGCAACAATGTGCACGTCCTCCTCTTGCCGACCAGCTGGATGTTTGAAGCCCTCGAAGGTTGGTTGACAGGGCCAAGGCCAGAGGTTTTTGGTGATTACGAACTCAACAGAGGAAGGAAAGACTATCCCACCAACATCGCCGGTGCCTACCATGCCTCACGGCTTCCTGTCCTGGAATATCTCAACAAGAACCGCCGACAGGCTGGAGCAATCGTCTTTCTAGAGGTGACAAAGGAATGGGTCCCGCTTGGAGTCTGGAGATTCAGGGAACTCGCTAGAAGAGCGCTCACCGGAGATCCATCACGGTTCATCAACTTAGAAGACGCTCTGGGTGAGGCATGGAAGAGACTGCTAATTCCTTATCGAAATTGGGCGGAGGCGAGCCGCTTGCTAAGCTACTATAAGCAACAATCAGTTCTAGATCGGTACGTGAGCTCCTAGTTTGATGAAAGGGGTTCTGTTAATTTATCCTCGGATGCCTCTCTGACTTATACGCGGGATTTTGGCTCTTGTCGTTTGTCGTGTTGGCCGTTAAGTCGGTCTGGCAATATTACGTTCCATCAAAGGATATTCTAGGGCTACTGGAGATGTTCAGGAAGATGGTCAATGAGTCCTTGCGGGTTGGTCTAGCTAACGAGGTGTCTTCGCTGAGAAGGCTTTCAATCCTCTCCTACAACCAGCTAGCTAAATACGATTCTCCCAGCTACTACAAACTTTGCGCGATAAGCAGAGCAGCAGGAATACTAGCTGCTAGGAACAAGTCTGTAAAGAGGGGTTTTCCTACTAAGACCCCGTACGCTGTCAGACAGCAGCTCGTCTCCTGTTACGGCTTCAAGATAGAGAAGGGAGCGCTAGATATCCCCATATCAAGAGGGAGACGGCTAGGCATACCCTTGACCAAGCATACTCAAGAAGCAATTTCTCAAGAAGGCATCACTGTTCGCTCCTTTACCCTCACAATAAATAGACTGAGTTTGTACATCGCCCGGGACACTCCCAAGATAGAATGCTCCTCCATAGTCGGAGTGGACCGTAATCTTCGCAACCTGACGGTTGGAAACGATGAGCAGACCCGTCATTACGACCTCTCGCAGATAGTGAGAATAGCCAATACCACCGTGCGTATAGTATCCTCCTTCAGACGGGACGATGCTAGGATAAGAACAGGGATCGCTTCCAGGTATGGACAACGCCGAACTTCAAGAACAGATCATCTGCTCCATAGCGCCACGAAGACGATTGTTGCAGTGGCAGTCCGAAAGACAACAGCGATAGTTCTAGAAAACATCGAGGGTATACGCAGTCTCTACCGTAAGGGTAATGGTCAGAGTAGAAAGTATCGGGGTAGAATGAATGGCTGGAGCTTCGCGGAAGCCCAGCGTCAGATAGAGTATAAGGCACAATGGCTGGGACTTCCTGTTATCCGTTTGTCTAGGCGTGAGACCATGGGCTCCAGTATCACTTGTCCGAGATGCGGGGAGAGACTCCAATCAGACAAGAGACTGGGACGTAAGCTCTGGTGCGGAAGATGCCGAATAGTAATGGACCGAGACACGGTTGCAGCGATCAACCTGGCTCGGCGGGGACGGGTGAGGTTCGCACGTTCCCGGCCTCCCATCTTACTAGAGGCGCAAGGCGGAGCAGTTGAAGCAGTGAAGGGGAACCCGACGCCTACGGTAATCCCCGGAGTCGATGCCCCGAAGCTAACTCATCCAAGGAGGAGTTAACAGAACCATGAAAGGATACACGCGTACAGGTGACAGGGGGGAGACGGGTCTCTACGGCGGGACCCGGGTTGGAAAGGAGAACCCGAGGGTGGAAGCGTATGGAGCGGTTGACGAGCTGAATTCGCAGATAGGCTTGGCTCGCGCGATTGTGAAGGATGCGAAGACCAGGAAGATTTTGAAGAGCGTTCAGGAGGATCTCTTCACGCTGGGTGGAGATCTTGCCTCAGAGCTTGTCAGCGCAAACGTTCCACGTATCAGCAAAGCCCATGTTGACAATTTGGAGAAGACGATTGATTCGATTCACGACCGGCTGAACCCTTTGCGTAGATTCATTCTTCCGACGGGAAGTGTTGCCGGAGCTCAGTTTCATGTAGCCCGAGCGGTCTGTCGGAGAGCCGAGAGACGAGTAGTAGCACTCGCTAAGATAGAAGCGATTAATCCCGAGGCCGTTCCATACGTGAACCGGTTGTCAAGCCTCCTTTTCGATCTTGCCAGAGCGGCAAACCAGCGAGACAAGGTCAAGGAGGAGGAATGGACTCACGAGTGAGGATTGCATCTTTTGCGAGATCGTATCGAAGAAAGCCGGAGCGGCAATCGTTTTCGAGGACGAACACTCGCTCGCTTTCCTAGATATCCACCCGCTGAATCCGGGACACACATTAGTGATTCCAAAGAAGCACTATCCGAGCATGGTGGAGATGCCACCCGGAGAGGTGGGAAGAGTGTTCGTCTCTGTAGCCAAGGTTATGCGAGGGGTCATGAAAGCCTCCAAGGCTGACGGGATCAATATCGGCCAATCAAACGGTCGAGCCGCGTCCCAAGAGGTCTTCCATATGCACGTGCACGTTATTCCTCGCTACGTTCACGAGCTGCCCGGTGGATTCCCTGACCGGAAGAACGCGAGCGACGCTGACCTGGAACAGATAGGCAGGAAAATCAAAGCAGCAATCAACGACAAGTCCGACCTTGGAACAGGAATGGCTAGACGCTAAGGGAAAAACCAAACATAACCCGGGACTTGAGTAAGGCACTTGGGCAAGATTTCAGACCGTGAAATGGAACTCCTGGCCGCGAAGTGGAAAGCCCATCTTCATCCATTTCCGAGCCTTTCGAAACTTTTACCCGGCGAAATAGAAGACGAGGAACTTGAGGAAATCAGCGACTTTCATGCCAATCTCGTCGAGTGGGATGGATACAATGCTGGCCTTGTATCTAGAGTAATGAAAGGGCAGAGACTGAAACTATCAGGTTTCAGTCTGAACCCCGAACCATCCCTCGGTACCAAGATAGATCAATTGCTCTCACGTTATCCGAAGCATTCAGCGCTATTCCTTGCCTACAAGAAAGAATACAATGAGATGCTGGAGATGGTTGAATTGGCATCCAGGATCAACGAAAGAAGATAACTAGAAACGGCCAATACCCACCCCGATTGGCCCAAGCCCAACTAGAGTAGAGATGGTGGAAACGATCGAACCCCTATCCATAGGGTGCCTTGACGTCCGGCTGTCGAACCGGGGCCTTCACTGATTTCAGAACTTGGTCGGAAACCTTGAACCTGACGAGTGGCTGACTTGTATTGACAAGGTACACCGGGTCGCCATCTCCTTGATACTTGTCTATTCTTGAGACGTTCGAAAGTTCGAGCCTTGCCTTCAGAACGGTTCCGTCCGTAAGATGATACTCGTTCCACTTCTCGTCGCCGACTCGGTCAAAATCGAGGCTTGCGACGACCTTGTAGGATGAAGGGTCGGCCAAGTTGAGCTGGGTCGTCGTGGGCTGACCTCTGAGGTTCGGGGCGCCGTGAGTTGCAATGATGTTCTGGGCGTTCATGTTGTAAGAGGGCTGTCCCTGCTCATTCAGTCCCCTTACGACTTTGACGACTACAAGCTTCACGAAGAGCTTGGTCTGATCCTCCAGTTTGTACTTGGTCCACGGCTCAGAAATTACCGTGAACTCCATCGGCGTCATGCTTGTGAGATCAATCATAGACTGAGGCTGCTTTTGGCTTGAACCGGATTCGGATGACATTGTCAACCTAGAATAGGCACAGCTTTCCTATCAACGTTTACAGTACAACAATATCCTCCACGGGACAATACCATGGAGGGAAGAATCACGCTTTGAGAATAGAAAAAGAAAAGTTGACCCTGGCTCCTGGGCCAGAGTCTCTGTTCTGGGGTTTGTTTATTCTTCTGCTTCGGTCGGGGTTATCGTCAGCTGTGTGAGCTTTTCTCCGCGAAGAACGGATACGTTGACGTGTCTTCCGATAGCCTTGTCGTCGAGTAGTCCGCGAAGATCCATGAGGCTCTCAACCGGTTTCCCGTCGAGCTTCACGATGACATCGCCTATTGCTAGGCCTGCCTTCTTCGCAGCACTGTCCTGGTCTACGCCGTAGACGATTAGTCCACCGTCTTGGCCGATGCTGGCTTGCTCGGATAGGCTGTCTGGTAGGTTGATGCTGTCTGCTGTTATGCCCATGTATGCGCGCTTGATCTTTCCATCGTGCATTAGCTTGTCGATGACGCTCTTGACGGTGTTGACTGGTACTGAGATTCCGCGGTTGTTGGCGTATGCAGCGTTGATTCCGATCAGTCTACCCCTAGCGTCGACCAATGGTCCGCCGGAGTATCCTGGGTTGAGACGCGCGTCTGAGACTACAACCTTGTCCATTGATGCACCCCACCATCCACGTACATTGTATGCTGGGTTTGTGACGATTCCGGATGTGGCGCTTGGTTGTCTGCCAAAGGGATTACTGACCGCGAGGACGAATTGGCCTACTTTGAGATTGTCGGAGTTTCCTTGATCAACTGGTGTAAGGTTGTTCGAGTCGATCTTCAACAGTGCAATGTCCGAGTACGGATCTCGTCCCACAACTTTGGCTGTGTGTTTTGTGCCGTCGCTGAAGCCTACTTCGACTTCGCGAAGATCACCGATGACGTGGTTGCTTGTGACAATATGTCCGTCTTTACTCCAGACGGTTCCTGTTCCGCCTCTCCATCTTCCGGCTCCTACCCGGACGACGGATTGAGAGACTTTCTCGGTAACATCGACTATTGCGTCGGAGATTGATTCAAGTATCGCTGACGAATTTGTTTGTTTACTCATTTTTTCACCTTACCCA
>WNGD01003771.1_pt1 | contig 28047 bp, 30 predicted proteins | sample 5400671 | NCBI WGS metagenome assembly WNGD01 (sample SAMN13153369, study PRJNA577476) | soil metagenome | isolation source: 40 cm soil or saprolite under grassland replicate 2 | place: USA:California | collected 2016-06-15
CGGCGACCGTCTGATGCTAGCGGGGCCATGTCTGGGGCCAGACCCTGGACATGGCCGGGGTCAGACCCTGGACATGGCCCGACGAGCACTGGCTCGGGGACTAGCGCCCTGCCCAGCTAACGGAAGGTACGGCCCGAGAGCTTCTCTAGCTTCTCGTAAGCGTGGCGCGACTCGACCAGGCGCACGGTGCCCGAGCGCGAGCGCATCACGATCGAGGAGAGCTCGAAGACGACAGGGCGCGTCTTGCAGGCCCTCTACACGGAGCTCCACGACCAGCGGGTCGAGTACCGCGGAACGCTGCTGAAGCCGAACATGGTCCTGTCGGGGTACGACGCGTCGGAGCGCGCGGGCGTCGACGAGGTCGCCGAGGCGACGCTCGAGTGCTTCTACAAGCACGTGCCGGCCGCGGTGCCCGGGATTGTCTTCCTCTCGGGCGGCCAGACCGACGAGGACGCGACGGCGCACCTGAACGCGATGAACGCCCGCGGCCCGCATCCCTGGCAGCTGTCGTTCTCGTACGGCCGCGCGCTCCAGTCGCCGGCGCTGAAGGCGTGGGTGGGCAACCCGGAGAACGTCGAGACCGCGCAACGCGCCTTCTACCACCGGGCGAAGATGAACGGCGCCGCACGTAGCGGCATGTACGCGCCGGAGATGGAGCGGGAGGCGGCGACCGTCTGATGTCTAGCGGGGCCATGTCTGGGGCCAGACCCTGGACATGGCCGGGGTCAGACCCTGGACATGGCCCGGCTAACGGAAGGTACGGCCCGAGAGCTTCTCTAGCTTCTCGTAAGCGTGGCGCGCCTCGACCAGGCGCACGGTGCCCGAGCGCGAGCGCATCACGATCGAGTCGGTGACCGCGCCCTCGGGCGTCTGCCGCACGCCCTTCAGAAGCGCGCCGCTCGTCACGCCCGTTGCGGCGACGAAGACGTCGCTGCCCGCCACGAGGTCGTCGGTCGTCAGCACACGGTCGGGATCGAGGCCCTGGTCGACGAGTGCCTGCCGCTCCTCGTCGTCACGCGGCCAGAGCTTGCCCTGGATTCCGCCGCCGACGCACTTCAGCGCTGCCGCCGAGATCACGCCTTCGGGCGTCCCTCCGATGCCGTAGAGCAGGTCGACTCCTGTCGTCGTCTGCGCCGCGGCGATCGCGGGCGCGACATCGCCGTCGCGGATCAGATTCACCTTCGCGCCGGCCTCGCGCAGCTCGCCGATCAACTCCTTGTGCCGGTCGCGCTCGAGCACGACCACGGAGATCTCGCGGGTGGAGACGCCTTTGGCGTTCGCGACCGCGTTCACGTTCTCGGTCGGGGAGGCGTTGATATCGATCACGTCGATCCCCTGCGGCCCGACCGCGATCTTCTCCATATAGACGGCCGCGCCTGGGAAGAACATCGTCCCGCGCTCGGCAACCGCGATCACGGCGATCGCGTTCGGCTGGCCGAGCGCCGTCAGCCGCGTCCCTTCGAGCGGGTCGACGGCGACGTCGACCTCCGGGCCGCTCCCGTCGCCGACCTCCTCCCCGTTGTACAGCATCGGCGCCTCGTCCTTCTCGCCCTCGCCGATCACGACCACGCCGCGCATCGAGACCGTGTCGAGCATCAGGCGCATCCCGTCGACCGCAGCCTGGTCGGCGGCGATCTTGTCGCCACGCCCGACCCAGCGTGCCGCGGCCATCGCGGCCGACTCGGTCACGCGCACGAGCTCGAGCGCGAGGTTGCGGTCGGGCCGGCTAGGCGAGGGCGGAACGGTCGGCTGCTCGGCCACCGAGGCCATCGCGGGAATCCTAGAGCACCGCTACGGGCAAGAGCCCGTGCTGGGGAACCGCAGCACGCGTTCGCTACCGCTCAAGGGCGACCCGCAGCCCGAGCGCGATCAAGACAGCGCCTGTTACGCGCTCGAGTGCCACCTTGACGCGCGGGCGGGTCATCGCCGCGTGTAGGCGCGAGACGAACCAGGCGTAGAAGGTCAACCAGACCAGCCCGACGGCGATGTGAATAGCCGCCAATAGCGCCACCTGCAAGACAACGGAGCCGCTGCGATCTATGAACTGCGGCAGGTAGCTCAAGAAGAAGAGCGCAGGCTTCGGATTGAGAACCGTGCTGATCAGCCCCTGCAGGTACGCGTTGCCGCGTTTTTTCGCCGGCGCTCCGGAAACCGCGGCAGCAGTTCGCCGCGCCTGCCGCAGCGACTGAATCCCGAGGTACACGAGGTAGGCCGCACCGGCAAGCTTGATGGTCGTGTATGCCGTTGCCGAAGCGACGAGCAGAGCCGACAAGCCCGCCGCGAGCGCGGTTGCATGCACGACGAGGCCTGAGAGGTTGCCGAATATCGTCGCCTGCGCCGCGGCTCGGCCGCGCGAAACAACTTGCCGTGTGATGAGCGCCATATCGGGGCCCGGAACGATCGTGATCACGATCGAGCCGAGCAGAAACAAGGGCAAGTGGTGGATCATCGGTCGATCCTAGCCATGCGCATGGCAGGTGTTCCCAGCGGATACCGGGAGTGCGGTTGGAACGCGCCCGGTCTCACATCCGGTCCGGCGCGTCGACGCCGATCAGGTCGAGACAGCGTGCGATCACCGCCTGGGTTGCGCGGCAAAGGCCGAGGCGAAATGCCTGCGCGTCGCTCTCGAGCACGCGGTGGTGGTGGTAGAAGCGGTGAAAGTCGTCGGCAACGCGGATCGCGTAGTACGGGATCGCATGCGGCCCGCGGCGCTCGGCGGCCTCCGCGGCGATCCCGGGAAGCTCGGCCAGGCGCTTCAGGAGCTCCCGCTCCTCGGCGGCGAGCTCCGCAGGCGGGTCGTTTGAGGCCTTCGCCCCGCCCGCGTTTCGGAGGATCCCGGCAATCCGAGCATGGGCGTACTGGACGTAGTAGACCGGGTTCTTCTCGGAACGCTCGGCCGCCAGGTCGACGTCGAGGTCGATCGGCTGATCGTGGCCCCGGGCGACGAGGTACCAGCGGGCCGCGTCCACGCCGATCTTCTCGACGAGCTCGCGGAGGAAGACGACGTCGCCGCGGCGTTTGGAGACCCGTTTCTGCTCGCCGTGCTCGACCAGGTGGACGAGCTGGTAGATCAACACCTCGATCCGGTCGGGGTCGTAGCCGAGCAGGCCCGCCGCCGCCCGCAGGCGGTTGACGTAGCCGTGGTGGTCGGCGCCGAGCACGTAGATCGCCCGGTCGAACCCGCGCTCGAGCTTGTCGCGCACGTAGGCGATGTCGGCGGCGAAGTAGAGATAACTACCGTCCTCAGAACGCACGAGCGGGCGATCCTTGTCGTCGCCGAACTCGGTCGTTCGCGCCCAGCGGGTGCCTTCGGCCTCATAGGTGTCGACCTGCTTCAGCACCTCGGTCACCTGCAGCTCGATCTCCTCCTGGCGCCGCCAGCTGTCCACGTGGACGCGAAAGGCCTCGAGCTCGCGCGCGATCTCCTCGAGCATCAGCTTGACGGGATCGCCGTCCACCGCCGCGAGCTCGACGAGGTATTCGCCGACGTAGCCCTCCTCGGGCGGATCCTCCCCGCGCCGGCGGGCCTCGACCGAGGCGCGGAAGAGCTCGATCTGGCGGCCGACGTCGTTGAAGTAGTACTCGCGCTCGACCTCGTGCCCGGCGAACTGGAGCAGGCGCGCAACCGAGTCGCCATAGGCACCGTTGCGCGCCGAGCCGACGGTAAGCGGGCCGGTCGGGTTCGCGGAGACGAGCTCGACCTGGATCCGCTCGGGAGAGAGCGCGGAGCCGGAGCCGTACTCGGTCCCGGCTGAAAGCAGCCCGCCCAGGGTCTCGCCGTACCACTCCCGCGTCAGCCAGAGGTTGAGGAACCCGGGTCCTGCCACCTCGGTGCGCTCGACCTCGGGCAGCTCGGACGCCGCCTTGGCCAGCTCCTCCGCCAGCTCGCGCGGCGGCCGGCCGCGGGTCGGCGCGACCTGCATGGCGACGTTCGTTGCATAGTCGCCGTGCTCGGCCTTCGCTGGTCGCTCGAGGACCAGCCGAGCACCGGCGATCTTCGCGAGCCTCGCCTCGAGGCTCGCGACCGCCCTAGCTGCCAAGGGCTTTGTGCGGCGCAAAGAGCTCTTCGAGGGCGCGCAGCTCCTCGGGTGTTCCGACTCCGATCATCACGTCGCCGACGTCGAAGATCGAGTCCGGCGAAGGAGTCGTGTCGAACGTGCCGTCCTGCTTGCGGAGACCGATGATCATCGCGCCCGTGTGCTCGCGGACGCGGAGATCGCGGATCGAGCTCCCGGCCTTGTTGGAATTCCCCATCACCTCGATCTCCTCGAACTGGAACTCCGGCCCGCCGGCCGTGGAGGCCACGTCCAGGAACGCCGCCACCTGTGGCCGCAATACGAGCTTCGCCATCTCCCTACCAGCGGACGAGTACGGCTGGACGACTCGGTCGGCGCCCGCGAGCCGAAGCTTCTTCGCCGCGTCCTCGTCGGAGGCGCGCGCAACGATCAGCAGATCGGGCCGAGCGGAGCGCGCGGACAGCGCGATGTACAGGTTGTCCGAGTCGGAGTCGGCCGAGGCGACGAGCCCGACCGCCTCGTCGAGGCCCGCGGCCTCGAGATCCTCGTCCTCGATCCCATTTCCCTCGATGAAGAGCTCGCCCCGCTCGCGCGCCTCCTCGATCGCTTCGGCGCTGAAATCGAGCACGACGTACGGAACCTCCGCCTTGCGGAACTCCTCGGCCACCCGGCGGCCGACCCGGCCGAAACCGCAGATGATGTAGTGGTTGTGAAGCCGTTTGATCGCCCTTTGCCTCCTCCGCTCAGCCAGCGCGCCCGTGACGACCCCACGCGCGATCGTCTCGACGAGCATCGTCGCGACGTACGCAAAGATAGTCACCCCGGCCAGGATCATCACAATCGAGACGACCCGGGCCGCGTCGTTCTGGGGAACCGTGTCGAGGCCGGTCAGCGAGGCCGTCACGACCGAGCGGTAGAGGGCCTGGAGCCAGCTCTCGCCCAGCACGCCGTGAAAAGCGAGCGTCCCGCCGAGGATGACGGCGAGAACGCCGGCGACCGCGATCGCAATCCGGCGCAGGTTCAGGTGGTCTTCCACGCCCGTAGTATCGTAAGCCTGTGGAAGAAGACGCCCAGGAGCGCCAGCTCAACATCCATCTGGACCCCGAGCATCTCGCCGGGGTCTACGCGAACTTCGCCAACATCAGCTTCTCGGACTACGAGTTCACGATCACCTACGCCCGCATCGACCACGAGGTCGAGGAAGGCGACGTGCCGGGGGTCGTCGTCTCGCGTGTGAACATGGCACCGCGCTTCATGCGCGAGCTGCTCGACGCGATGGAGGATTCCTGGTCGAAATGGTCCTCGCGGGAGGGCATCCGGAACCTTCCCGAGGCGCCTCCGCCGGACCAGACCTAGCGACCCTTCCGCCGCTCCCAGGCTTTCGTCATCGAGAGCCGCTGCATCGTCGTCGGGTGATCGTCGAGCAGCACGTACGACCAGAAGGGCGGATTCGGCTGGGCGAGGTCGACCGTCGTGAAGGCCTTGAACATCCCCCGAGCCGACGAGGGATCGTGGGTCGTCTGGAGCGCGATCCAGTCCGCCTCGGCCTCGTAGCGGCGTGAGATCGCATTTCCGAACGGGGTGAGCAGAAGGCCGAGCACGGCCAGCGCGAGCAACGCCAGCGGGACGTTCTCGGGCAGCGCGAGACCGCCGCGGCGTCGCGTGATCTCCGCTGTCAGCGCCAGCAGTGGGATGCTGAAGAGAACCGACCACCCGAGTCCTCGCCAGATGTGCTTACGCTTGACGTGGCCGAACTCGTGTGACGTGACGAACCGCACCTCGCCTCGGTCGAAACGGCCGTTCAGGAGCGTGTCCCAGAGGATCACGCGCGTCGTCGGCCCGTAGCCCAGGGTCTCTGCGTTCACCGCCGGAGTCTTGTCGCTCACGTCCTCGACCCGAACCGGGGTGCCGGAGACCCCTTCCTTGTGCTCTAGTGCACGAATGTCGGAGGCCAGCGCCTTGTCGGTCACGCCGTGCGTGCCGATTGAAGCCAGGAGCGGCGCGACGAACGCGAAGAGTGCCCCGATGGCGATCACGAGTGGAGCGGCCGCCGCCCACCAGTTACGGCGAAACCAGCCTGCAAGCAGGAGGAGCAGCGTGAGCAGGATCGTCAGGCCCACGACCTGTCCGAGCACTGCCGGCCACTGGGCGAAAAGCCACGAGCCGTAGCTCTCTCTCGAGAGGCCGTAGCGGTGCTGCCACCACAGCTCGAAGAAGCCGAACGGGAGCCCCACGAGCCAGAGTGCCGTCGTCACGACGGCGCCGACCATCACGCCCGTGCCGACGCGGCCGAGCTCGAACCCGCGGGCGATCCGGCGACCGAGCAGCGCCAGACCCGCGAGCGCCGCCAGCTGGACTAGCGTCGCGATCAACCACTCGATCCTGAGCGCACCCGCGAAGTCAGCGGTCCGTCGCAGATCGTCCGCGCTGAAGTAGTCCCGCGCGACGAGGTTCGGTAGCCGGAGATCGGGAACCGTTGTCCGCCACAAGAACACCGCCGCGACGAGCCACAGGCCTGCTGCGAGGACTATCGTCCCGACCTTGAGTATGCGCGTCGCCGTCATCTCGGACGTCCACGGTAACTTGCACGCGCTCGAGGCCGTGCTGGCCGCCATCGAGGCAGAGCAGACCGACGCCGTCTGGTGCCTCGGCGACCTCGTCGGCTATGGGCCTCGGCCGAATCGCTGCTGCAGCGCCGTCGCCGGCCGGGCGGAGCTGTGCCTGGTCGGAAACCACGATCTGGGAGTGCTCGGAGAGCTCGATCTGGACGACTTCTCGCCCGATGCCGCGGCGAGCGCCGACTGGACCCGCGAGGTCCTGAACGAGGACGCCCGGTCGTTCCTCGCCGGTCTGAAACCGCAAGACGCCGTCGACGGAGCCGAGCTGTTCCACGCCAGCGCGCGCGACCCCGTCTGGGAGTACGTCTTGAGCTACGAGGCAGCCCAGGCGTCGCTCGAGATCACGCAGGCGCCGCTCGTCCTGGTGGGCCACAGCCACGTGCCACTGGCGCTGGGCCTCGAGAACGGGCAGCTCGGCGGCGGGGTCGCCCCGGAGGGAACCGAGGCGGACCTAAGCCGCGGACGCTGGCTCCTGAACCCGGGCTCGGTGGGTCAGCCGCGCGACGGCGACCCCCGCGCAGCGTGGCTCCTGCTCGACCGCGACGCCGAGAAAGCATCGTTCAGGCGGGTGCCCTACGAGATCACACAGACGCAGGAAGAGATTCGCGAGAGGGGGCTACCCGATGCGCTCGCTGAGCGTCTGGCTCACGGCGTGTAGCTGCGCGCTCGTCCTCGCCGGCTGCGGGGGCCAGGCGAAGACCGCTGCGCAGCCAAAGCTTTCGCGCGCCTTGGCAAGCCAGCTCGCTACTCAAAGCAACGCCGTGGTCTCATCCCTGGCCGCGAATCAGTCGTGCACCGCGCTCGCCCAGGCTCAGGCGCTCCAACAGGCCACGATCGCCGCGATCAACGCTCACCGGGTTCCCGCCGCGCTTCAGGAGCAGCTGCGGTCGACCGCGGCAGACCTGGTTCAGCGAATTCGCTGCACGCCACCCGTCCTCGGCCCAGACAAGAGCATCATGCACGGAAGCGACAACGCGAAGCGGGACAAGCACAAGAAGCCCAAGAAACACCGTGGCGACGGGCAGGACGGCGGCGGTGAAGGAGGCGGCGATTGAGCGCCCAGACGCTCTCAGCCGGCCGCTACCGAATCGAGCGGGAGCTCGGGCTCGGCGGGATGGCGTCCGTCTACCTCGCTCATGACGAGGAGCTCGACCGGCCGGTGGCGGTCAAGCTGCTGGCGGCGAACCTCGCCGGCGATGAGAGCTTCCGCAAGCGCTTCGTCCGCGAGGCTCGGGTGGCGGCCAAGCTCAGCCACCCCAATATCGTCCGGGTCTTCGACTCGGGCGAGGACGACGGCCGGCCCTACATCGTGATGGAGTACGTCGAGGGTGAATCGCTGGCCGAGGCGCTGCAGCGACGGGGGAAGCTCCTACCCGACGAAACCGTCGAGCTCGCGCTCCAGATCTGTGCGGGCCTCGAGCACGCGCACGCGGACGGGCTCGTCCACCGCGACATCAAGCCGGGAAATCTGCTCCTGCGCGACGACGGCGTGCTCAAGATCGCCGATTTCGGGATCGCCCGCGCCACAGAGGCGACGAAACTGACGCAGGTCGGCACGGTGCTCGGGACGGCGGCGTACCTCTCCCCCGAGCAGGCGGCCGGGAGCGAGGTGACCGCGGCGGCCGACCTGTACTCGCTCGGCGTCGTGCTCTACGAGCTGCTGACCGGAAGGACGCCGTACATCGTCGAATCTCTGCCCCAGCTCGCAGTCCAGCATCGGGAAGGGACGATCACGCCGATCAGATCGCTCGCGCCCGTCACGCCTGCGCTCGAAACGGCGGTCACGCGCTGCCTCGCGTTCGACCCTGCGTCGAGGCCAGGCTCGGCAGCGCAACTCGCGCGGGAGCTGAGGCAGCCCGAGGCCGCCACCGAGCCGCTCGAGACCAGGGTCATTCCGACGCAGCCGGCGACTGGCATCCACTGGCATCGAAGCTGGTCGTGGACTGCCCTCGCCGCGGCCCTGGCCCTCACCGCGCTGGTGATCGCCCTGGTCGCGACAAGCGGCGACTCTCACCATCCGAGGAACGCTCCCGCCGCCGTGGAGCCCGTCAGCCGCGGGTCGACACCGGCCGACGAGGCCCGCAACCTCAGAGACTGGCTACGGCTTCACTCCGGCTAGGAGGGGACGGCTTCGACGCTCTTCGTGCTGCCGGACGTGACGCTCTTCGTTTTGCTGCCGAACGTGATGCCCTCGCGCGCAAGAGCGAGCTGGACCTCTTCGCGGCCCTTGTAGATCCGCCACTTCACCGTTGCGAGCGTGATCTCGAGCGAGTCAGCGATCTCCGTGTACGAGAGGCCGACGACGTCGCGGAGGAGAAGCGCCATCTTCAGGTCGACGTTCAGCTCCTCGATCGCCCGCCAGAGCGCGTCGATCGTCTCGACCTGCTCGGCGGGCGGATCGATGGCCTCGAGCGGCGGCAGGTCCTCGAGGGCAACGAGCGAACGTGGCCGCCGCTCGCTGACGCGCAACTCGTCGAGCACACGGTTCTTCGTCACCTGAAAGAGCCAGGTCGTGAACTTCGAGCGGAGCGAGAACTTAGGGAGGCCCTGGAAGACGCGGAGGAAGACTTCCTGGGTCAGATCTTCCGCAAGGGCTCGCTCGCCAACAAGGCGCATGACGTAGTTGAAAACGGGGACCTCGTAGGTGCGCACGATGATCGAAAACGCTCGTTCGTCACCGCGCTGCGCCTTCCGCAATACCCCGAAATCTGGCTGGGCGAGCGACACGGGAGCCGGAGTATAGCGGGGGTTGGGTGTTTTCGAATCACCATTTAACGAGGGATTTACCTGACATTTCGGGGGATTTTTCGAGTCCCAGAAGCTCCAGCGCGGTCGGAATCAGGTCTGCGAGCTGGCCGTCTTCAAGCGCGGTACCAGTTGTCACGACCAGCGGCACCGGGTTCGTCGTGTGCGCCGTATGCGGGCTGACACCGTCCGGTTCCAGCATCTGCTCGGCGTTTCCGTGGTCGGCCGTGATCAGCGAGACGCCCCCGGCACGCTCGACCGCATGCACGACGTCGCCGAGGCAGGAGTCGACCGTCTCGATCGCCTGGGTGACCGCCGGAATCGAGCCCGTATGGCCGACCATGTCGGGATTCGCGAAGTTGACGATCGCGAACGCATAGCCGTCCCCGACCTCCTCGCAGAAGCGGCGCGAGACCTCGCGAGCGGACATCTCCGGCTTCTGGTCGTAGCTCGGCACGTCGCGTGGCGAAGGGACGAGGATCCTGGTCTCGCCTTGCCACTCGTCCTCGCGGCCGCCGTTGAAGAAATAGGTGACGTGCGCGTACTTTTCCGTCTCGGCGACGTGGAGCTGGCGTAGGCCCAGCTGCGCGAGGAGCTCCGCCATCGTGCCGCTCACGTCCTGCTCGGCGAATGCGACCGGACAGTCGAAGTCCTGCCGGTAGCGCGTCATCGTGGTCAGATCGAAGCCGCCTTCGAGCAGTTTCTGGGTCAACTGTCGCGTCCGATCGGGACGGAAGTTGAAGAAGATCGCGCTGTCCTTCTGGCCGAGCCGAGGGCGCCCCTCGAGCGAGACCGGCTCGATGAACTCGTCGGTGATCCCCCGGTCGTAGCTGCGCTGCGCCTCCTCGACGGGATCGGCTCCCCACTGAGGCCCTCCCGAGACGATCGCGTCGTAGGCACGCTGCGTCCGTTCCCAGCGACCGTCGCGGTCCATCGCGTAGTAGCGTCCGCAGACGGTGGCGATCCGTTCGCGGGGCAGCTCCGCGAGATCGCGAACAGCCGAGGTCGGCGAGACGTCGCGGCCGTCGGTGAAGGCGTGGATCCACGTCTTCTCGGGTGCGAACCGAAGCAGTGCGCGCAGGTGATCGATGTGCGAGTGGACGCCGCCGTAGGAGACAAGGCCGAGCAGATGCACGTTTTCGCCCCGCTCGAACGCCGAGACAAGAGCGGGATTCTCGAAGAACGAGCCGTCCTCGATCGCCTTGTTCACACGCACGAGGTCCTGGTAGAGCCTCCGCCCCGCTCCGATCGTCAGGTGACCGACCTCCGAGTTGCCCATCTGCCCGGGCGGCAGGCCGACCGCCTCGCCGGAAGCCTCGAGCTGAGCGTGCGGGTAGTCGGCCCACAAGCGGTCGAAGACGGGCGTCTGCGCCAGCTCGACGGCGTTGCCGGGTCCCGGCGGTGCGCAGCCCCAGCCGTCGAGGATGACGAGCGCTACGAGTGGAAACGGGCGGCGGCCTGGCAAATCGCTGTGAACGATTCCACGTCGAGCGAGGCGCCGCCGACGAGAGCGCCGTCGACTCCCGGCTGGGAGAGCAGCTCCTCCGCGTTTTCCGGCTTGACCGAGCCTCCGTAGAGGACGGGGACGTCGAGGAGCGACTTGATCAACGCATGCGCCTCCTGGGCGATCTCGGGCGTCGCGGTCTTGCCGGTTCCGATCGCCCAGACGGGCTCGTAGGCGAGCACGAGGTTTGAGTGCGTGCCGGCCGCGTCGGCGACCGACTCGACCTGGAGCCGCAGCACGAGCTCGGTCTGGCCGGATTCACGTTCCTCTGCGGACTCGCCGACGCACGCGATCACCTTCAGGCCGTGACCGAGCGCCGCCACGGTGCGGCGGGCGACCGTCTCGTCGGTCTCGCCGAAGTACTGCCGGCGCTCGGAGTGGCCGACGATCGCGCCCCGGACGCCGAGCTCGAGCAGGATCTTCGTCGAGACCTCGCCCGTGAAGGCTCCCTCATCGGCCCAGTGCACGTTCTGGGCGTAGATCGTGTGGCCGCTCGCGACGCCGGCGCCGAGCGAGCCGAAGGGCGGGCAGAGCACCACGTCAACGCCGTCCGGGGGCGCGAACGCGGCGCAGAACTCCCGCGTCTCGCCCGGCCCCTTGTACATCTTCCAGTTGCCCGCGATCAGCACCGCGCGATCTTACGGCGAGGGTTAAGTCGCACGCCTCGCGATGACTCCCCTTCCGTGAGCGCCGAGCGCAAGACCGGGCTCGTCGCCTTGGCTGCGAACGCCTCGATCGCGGTCGAGAAGGGCGTCGAGGGGCTGTTGACCGGCTCCGCGGCGATACCGGCGGATGTCGCCCATTCCGTCGCCGATATGACGAACAGGCCTTTCCCTGATCTCGACCCTACGCAGCGTTAGCGGCGACGCTGACATGGTCGACCAAGCGGTCGAGCTCCTGGTCCGTGTTGTAGTAGTGAACCGAGGCGCGGACGAGGTCGGGCAGGCTGCGCGCGGTCGAGTCGAGCAGTGTCGAGGAAGGCGGCGAGACGGTGACGTTGATGTGCTCGCGCGCGAGGCGATCCTTCAGCTCGCTCGCCTCGACGTCGTCGACCGTGAAGGTGACGATCCCGCAGCGAACGGCGCCCAGGTCGCGAACCGTCACTCCTTCGACCTCCCCGAGCCGCGCGCGCAAGCTGTCGCCGAGCGCGGCGACGCGTTCCCAGATCGCGTCGACACCCCAGCTCAGCGCGTAGTCGACCGCGGTGGCGAGGCCGATCTTCGTTGCATAGGACTGCTCCCACTCCTCGAAACGGAGCGCGTCGGGGCGCAGCTCGTAGTTGTCCGGCTCGACCCAGTCCGCGGCGCGCATGTCGAGGAACGGCGGCTCGAGGCGGTCGAGCAGGCTTGAGCGCACGTAGAGAAGGCCCGTGCCGCGCGGTCCGCGTAGGTACTTGCGGCCGGTCGCCGAGAGGACGTCGCAGCCGATCTCCCCCACGTCGACCGGAAGCTGGCCGACCGACTGGCAGGCGTCGAGCAGGTACGGGATTCCGGCTTCGCGGGCGACCGCGCCGATCTCGGCGGGGTTGACAAGGCCGCCGTTCGTCGGCACGTGCGTGATCGCGATCAGCTTCACGCGGTCGTCGACGAGCTCGCGAAGCGCGTCGACGGAGACCTGCCCGTGCTCGTCGTTCGGCACCGCGACGACCTCGACGCCCGTCCGCTCGGCGATCTGGAGGTAGGCGATGTAATTGCTGACGTATTCGGCGACGGCCGTCAGGATCCGATCGCCGCTCTCGAACGGAAAGGCGTAGAAGGCCATGTCCCACGCGCGCGTGGCGCTCGACGAGAACGCGATCTCTTCGGGGCGGGCGCCGAGCAGCTCCGCCGCGGCGCCGTAGAAGCGCTCAATCGCCGCCTCGTTCTGCTCGTGCGCCTCGTAGCCGCCGATGCGCGCCTCGAGCTCGAGGTGGCCGACGACGACGTCCAGCACCGGCCGGGGCGGCAGGGACGAGCCCGCGTTGTTGAGGTGCGTCACGTGCTCGCAGCCGGGTGTCTCGCTGCGGGCGCGTTCGACGTCGATCGTCATGCGAGGATCACGGCGACGCCGGCGGCGTTGGGATTACGGCCACGCCGGCGGCTTCGCTTGCGATGCCGCTTGAGAGGTCGCGCGATTCACTCGCGCGACCGTTAATCCCGCTACCGCGGCGGCGCATCGACGGATTGTGGGATTACGGCCACGCCGGCGGCTTCGCTTGCGATGCCGCTTGAGAGGTCGCGCGATTCACTCGCGCGACCGTTAATCCCGCGAAACGCGGTCGGTGAGTCCGAGCTCGTTCAGGGCTCGAATCGAGTCGGCCCCGCCGACGACGGAGAACGCGTCCGCCCCGGCAACGGCCTCTGCAACCGCTTTCGTTCCTGCTGCGAAGCGCGGCCACTCGAAGACACCCATCGGGCCGTTCCAGAAGATCGTCTTCGCCTGCGAGAGCTCGGCGCCGAAGCGCTCGCGCGTCTCCGGGCCGATATCGAGGCCGAGCCAGCCGTGAGGCAGCGAGTCGAAGGGGCAGATCCTGGAATCAGCCTCCGCGTCGAACGAAGCGGCAGCGACCACGTCGTCGGGGAGAACGACCTCGAAGTCGAGCGGATTCCGCTCCCGCAGCTGCTCGGCCATCTTGCCGCCGATCAGGACGCGGTCGGCCTTTCCGCCTAGCTTGCGCAGGACGCCGAGCTTGTCCTCGACCTTCGCGCCGCCGGAGACGAGCACGAACGGCCGCTCGACCTCGCCGAGCAGCCTGCTGAGTTGCTCCAGCTCGCGTTCGAGCAGCAGGCCCGCGTAGGCCGGCAGGAGTTCCGCGACGGCGACTGTCGAGGCATGTGCGCGGTGAACCGATCCAAATGCATCCTGGACGAACAGGTCGCAGCCGTCGGCCAGCTCGTGCGCGAACCCGGGGTCGTTCTTCGTCTCGCCGGGATTGAAGCGGGTGTTCTCGAGCATCTCGATCCGCTCGTTGGGCAGCAGCTCGCGCAGGCGCGCGCGCACGGGCTCGATCGAGAAGGCGGGATCAGGCCCCTTGGGGCGGCCGAGGTGCGAGCAGATGCGGATGCCCGCGGCGCCGCGCTCGAGCAGCAGCCGCAGCGTCGGCAGCGATGCCTCGATCCGCGTCTCGTCCGCCACGCGCCCGTCCTCGAGCGGCACGTTCAGATCCGACCGCACGAGCACGCGCTTGCCGGCGACGTCGGCGTCGCGGACGGAACGCGGCCGCTGCACCTAGGCTGTCGCTGCGGCCTCGGCCCTCGGCAGCGAGGCGCCCATCTTCGAGACGAGGTCGACGAGCCGGCAGCTGTAGCCCCACTCGTTGTCGTACCAGCCGAAGACCTTGACCAGACGGCCGTGCACCATCGTCAGCTCGCTGTCGAACGTGCAGGAGAACGCAGAGCCGACGATGTCCTGCGAGACCAGCGGCTCGTCGCTGTAGGCGAGCAGGCCTTCGAGCGGCCCGCTATCGGCGGCGGTGCGGAAAAGCTCGTTCACCTCGTCCACGTTCGTCTCGCGCGCGACCTGGACGACCAGATCGACAACCGACCCGTCGGGGACCGGGGCCCGCATGGACATCCCGTCGACCCTCCCTTTCAGGTCCGGCATCACGACTCCGATCGCGCGGGCGGCGCCCGTCGAGGTCGGGATCAGGTTGAGCGCGGCAGCACGGGCGCGGCGCAGATCCTCGTGCGGCAGGTCCTGCAGGCGCTGGTCGGCCGTGTACGCGTGCACGGTCGTCATGAATCCCTGCTCGATCGTCAGCGCGTCGTGAAGGACCTTGGCCATCGGCGCCACGCAGTTCGTCGTGCACGACGCATTGGAGACGATGCGATGCGTCTCGGGGTCGTATTCGTCGTCGTTGACGCCGAGCACGACCGTCACGTCGGGATCCTTCGCGGGCGCGGAGATGACGATCTTCGCGGCGCCGGCGTCGAGGTGGGCCGAGGCGCCGTCGCGGTCGGTGAAGAAGCCGGTCGACTCGATCACGATGTCGACGCCGAGGTCGCCCCACGGCAGTTCCTTCGGATCGCGCTCGGAGAGAAGCTGGAGCTCGTCGCCGCCGACGGTGATCTTGCCGTCGCCGACCTCGACGTCCTCCTCGAGCTTGCCCAGGACCGAGTCGTGCTTGAGCAGGTGGGCCATCGTTTTCGCGTCCCCGAGGTCATTCGCCGCCACAACATCGAAGTCGCCCTGCCGCTGCAAGTGAGCACGGAAGAAGCTGCGCCCGATCCGCCCGAACCCGTTGATCCCTACTTTTGCCCTGGCCATAGCTCCCCTTATGTCGTTAGCGGGAATCTAACGAAGGCTGGTGCGACACAGACCGGCGGGCCGCTGAGGCGCCGCTTGCGGCGCCGACCATGAGAGGCCTGGCGGCTCTGCCGGCGGCCCGTTTGCTGCCCAATCGGCCCGCCGCTTGCCTGCGGCAAGCGGCGGGCCGGAGGGGAAGCTCCGAGGACGACCTCCCCCTCCGCAATTGTCGCGCTCCGGACCTTGGCGACGGACGGGGTCTGAATCCATCACCGGACGAGCGCGAACCCGCCTCCCCGAAGTATTAACGAATGCGCAGGGTCCGTTTCAACTGTCCCGAAACGCATACAAAGACCTCTTCCAGGCTAGGTTTCTGCGAGCTGGATCAGCTTTTGCAGCCGCCGGTGAACCGCGGCCTTCGACGCCGTAGGCCGGCACTTGAGCCCCAGCTCCCGCAGCGGCAGCGAGGGATGTCGCAGCCGAAGCTCTGCCGTCTCTCGTAGTCGGGGCGAGAGCTCATCGAGGCGGCCGTCTCGCTGGAGGCGCTGGAGCGCCTCCAGCTGCGCATGAGCCGCCCGACTGGTGCGAACGAGATTCGCGTGGTCGGCGTTGGTGAGACGGTTCGCGCGGGCCTTCGTCTCCCCCACCACCGCCCCTTCGTCGAGTCCGAGCGCGGCATCGCTCGCGCCGGCAAGCGCAAGCGCTTCGGCAATCCGGTCGAGGCCTTTCGCATAGGCGACCACGTGATCCCGGCGCTCGAGGACGTGCAGCGCGACGTCCTCCTGCGCCGCGGTTTCGGCGACGAACTCCGCCGCCTCCCTCGTCTCGGCCCTCACCTCGAGGTGCGGCGAAGGCGGCGCCGAGACAGAGCCCGCCGCCAGCACCGAGCCGCGCAGATAGGCGGCGCGACAGCAGGCGCGGCCGACGATCCGCTTCGGCGGGCGCGCGAGCGGCTGTAAGCGCGCGCCGAGAACGCCGCACTCCCTGAGGACGCCGAGCGCGCGGGCGGTTCCCGCGACGTGGAGCTGATAGCGCGTCCCTCGATCGAAGGCCCGCCGCCGGTACGTCCGGATCTCGGAGTCGACGCCGAACGAGCGGAGCAGGCTGAACGTCCGCCGAGCTACGGCCGAGCTCGAGACGTCGAGGTGGAGGGACACCTCCCCCGACCGCATGTGCCACCTGCCCGCGGCGTGAAAGAGCGCCGACAGCTCGGCCTGCCGGTCGCATTCGCGCTCGGGCGCGATCGCCGCCAGCTCGTTGCGCACGTCGTCAGAGAAAGACACGTTCCAGCTCCAGCAAGCGACGCTTGTACTCGACCCCGCTCGCGCCGTAGCGCCCGATCCCGTTTGCCGCGACGACCCGATGGCACGGCACGACAAGTGGGAAACGGTTGTGGGCGCACACGGAACCGGCCGCGCGCTGCGCATTCGGGTAACCCGCGAGCGCCGCCAGCTCGCCGTAGGTGACGACCTCGCCCCAGGGGACGCCTCGCAACGTCTCGACGACAGCCCGCTGAAAGGGCGTGAAGTCGACGAGATCGAGCGCGACGTCCGCGAACGTATCTCGCGCGCCGGCGAAATGCTGCCTGATCCGTTCGGCCAGTCGATGGGGCGTGTGTACACCGGCCCACCCTCGGGACAGGGGCGTGTGTACACCGGCCCACTCTCTCGGCCATGGCAGCTCGTGCCACAGCAGCGTCTCGTCCTCGAACCACAGCTCCCCCACGCCCCAGCCCTCGGCCTCGTAGCGAACCGTCTCGGCCACGCCACGAGCGTATCCCTAGACTTACGCGAGATGAGCCGTCCCGCGATCGCGCTGCCTCCGGAGCCTCGGAACGAGCCCGTCAAGGACTACGCGCCGGGCTCGCCGGAGCGCGCCGAGCTGCAGGAGCGGTTGCGCGAGCTCGAGCGCGAGCGGATCGAGATCCCCCTCGTGATCGGCGGTAAGGACGTGGAGACGGGTGAGACCTTCGAGGCCGTGATGCCGCATCGAAAAGATCACGTTCTCGCCGATGTCCACTCCGGCGGCCCCGCGCAGGTCGAACAGGCGATCGCAGCGGCCCGCGAGGCCCGCCACGACTGGAACCGCATGCCCTGGGAGGAGCGGGCGGCGATCTTCCTTCGCGCGGCCGAGCTGCTCGCGGGGCCGTGGCGGGCGACCCTGAACGCGGCGACGATGCTCGGCCAGTCGAAGACGGCGCACCAGGCGGAGATCGACGCTGCCTGCGAGCTGACCGACTTCTGGCGCTTCAACGTCGAGTTCATGACGCGCATCTACAAGGAGCAGCCGAGCTCCGCGCCGGGCATGTGGAACCGGCTGGAGTACCGCCCGCTGGAGGGCTTCGTCTTCGCGGTGACGCCGTTCAACTTCACGGCGATCGCCGGAAACCTGCCGGCCGCGCCGGCGCTGATGGGTAACGCGGTCGTCTGGAAGCCGGCCTCGACGGCGGCCTTCTCGGCCTATTTCCTGATGCGCCTCTTGCAGGAGGCGGGGCTCCCGGACGGCGTCATCAACCTCGTCTACGGCTCCGGCGCGACGATCGGTGACGCCGCGCTCGCGAGCCCGGAGCTCGCTGGAGTCCACTTCACCGGCTCGACCGGCGTTTTCAACTCGATGTGGAAAACGGTCGGCTCGAACATCGGCGAGTACCGCAACTACCCGCGGATCGTCGGCGAGACCGGCGGCAAGGACTTCATCGTCGCCCATCGCTCCGCGGACGTCGAGGCCGTCGCTACCGCGATCGTGCGCGGCTCGTTCGAGTACCAGGGGCAGAAGTGCTCGGCCGCCTCGCGCGTGTACGCACCCTCGAACCTCTGGCCCGAGCTGCGCGAGCGCCTGGCGGACGAGATCAAGGAGCTGAAGGTCGGCGACGTCAGCGACTTCTCCAACTTCATGGGCGCCGTCATCGACTCCAAGGCGCTCGCGACCCAGCGCGAGGCGATCGAGGAGGCCAAGGCGGCGGGGCAGGCGAAGGTGCTGGTCGGCGGCGGGATCGCGGACGAGGAAGGGTTCTTCGTCGAGCCGACCGTGATCGAGACCGAGGACCCGGAGTTCCGGACGATGCGCGAGGAGCTGTTCGGCCCGGTCGTCACGGCCTACGTCTATCCGGAAAAGCAGTGGGACGACACGCTCGAACTCGTCGACCGGACAGCGCCCTACGGGCTCACGGGGGCCGTCTTCGCGCGCGACCGCGAGGCGATCGAGAACGCGCACGAGAAGCTCGAGTATGCGGCCGGCAACTTCTACGTCAACGACAAGCCGACGGGCGCGGTCGTCGGCCAGCAGCCGTTCGGCGGCGCGCGCGCCTCGGGAACCAATGACAAGGCCGGCTCGATGTGGAACCTGATCCGCTGGGTCTCGCCACGCACGATCAAGGAGACGTTCGTGCCGCCGAAGGACTACCGCTACCCGTACATGGCGGAAGACGGCGCGAGCCGCGACGGCTCCGGCCCGCCCGACCGGCCCTAGCCGCCCTCTAGGGCGTCGCTTGCGATGCCGCCCAAACGCTGTGGCGGCTTTGCCGGCACAGCCGCTAAGCCCGGCCCAAGCAAGAACCAGCGCGGCGAGCAACAGTATGAGCTGCGATGAGTGCGGTCTTACACGACATCCGCGTCTTCTTCGACCACCTGGCCGACGTCGGCTGGACGGCGCTCGGGATCGCCCTCCTCTGCCAGCTGACGAAGCTCTGCTGCACCAGCCGCGCCTGGCGGAACATCCTTGTCACCTCGTACGCGGAAGAGAACGTCCGTTGGCGCTCGATCTTCGGCGCCTACCTCGCGCGCGTAGGCGTCAACGCGATCGTACCCGCGCGCGGCGGCGACGCGGTCGGGCTGTTCATCGCCAAGCGCCGGATCGAGGGCGCGACCTACCCGACGCTCGGCGCGACGCTCGTTGCGTTGACGTTGTTCGACTCGGTCCTCGCGTCGTGCTTCATCCTCTACGCGCTCGCGAGCGGGGAGCTGCCAGGTAGCTCCGTGCTCGCCCACCTGCACGCGTTCGACTTCCACTGGTTCTTCGCCCACCTGCGGGGGACGCTGATCGCGATCGGGCTGATCCTCTTGGCGCTACTGCTGCTCCTGCTCTGGTTCGCCGAGCAGCTCGCCGGGTTCCGGAAGCACGTCTCTCTGGGTTTCAGCGTCTTCTCGGACAAGACGTACTACCTGCGCCACGTCGCCCTCTGGCAGGCGGCGGACTGGGGCCTCCGGCTCGTCGCGATCTTCTTCTTCCTGCGCGCCTTCCACGTGCCGGCGACGCTGCACAACGCGATCCTCGTCCAGGTGACGCAGAGCCTCGCGGTGCTCTTCCCGATCAGCCCCTCGGGGATCGGCACCGAGCAGGCGCTGCTGCTCTACACCTTCGCCGGCAAGGCCGCCAAGAGCGTCCTGCTCAGCTTCAGCGTCGGCATGCGGGTGACGCTGATTATCTTCAACGCGCTCCTGGGCTTCGGGGCGATCCTGCTGATGATGCGGACACTGCACTGGCGGCAGCACGTGGAAGCGGATCGCGACGCCGTCGCAGAGCAGTCGCGGTGACGCCCAGCGCCGCCGCGAGCGCCGGCGTCGCCAGCACGACCCCCGCGGCGCGGACGCTCCAGATTCGCGCGATCGCGCCGTCGAGCAGGCTCGCGAACGGGCGCAGGCCGAGGAAGGCGAGGCTCCAGAGCGCCATGATCCGGCCGCGCTGCTGCTCGGCGACACCGAGCTGGAGCCGAGTCGTCGCGGCGGTGTTCGAGGCCAGGTAGCCGAAGCCGCCGACGAAGAGGAGCGCGAAGCCGAGCGGCAGCCACGGACAGACCGCGAAGGCGGCCACGCCCGCGCCGAGCAGGAACAGCGTCGCGGCCATCCGCCAGCGCGAGCCCGCGACGCGGCCGGCGACGACGAGCGCGGCGGTCACCGCCCCGGCCCCGAAAGCGCCGACGATGAAACCGGCCCAGGTGTCCGGCCGCCCGTAGGCGTGTGCAAAGGCGGGCGAGAGCGTGTTGACGGGATCGGAGCCGAAGCCCACGATCGCGACAATCAGCAGGAATGCGGCGAGTTTCGGCTTCTCCCGCAGGAGACGGAAGCTGTCGCGCACGCGCGACTCCTCGCGGGTCGCCTTCTCCTGCCTGCGCGGCCGGACGACGACCAGCGCCGCGATGAAGATCCCGTACGAGGCCGCATTGAGGGCGAAGGAGGCCGGGATCCCGAGGTAGTGAACGGAGAGCGCCGCGCCGACCGGCCCGAGCGCGCGGGCGAGGTTGAACGTCATCGAGTTGAGCGCGACCGCGGTCGGCACCTCCGGCCTGCTCACGAGCGAGACGATCAGCGCCTGCTGCGCCGGCGCCGAGAAGGCGCTGACGACGCCGAGGCAGAGGGTGTCGCCGATCACGACCCAGGTGCCCGCGAGCCCTCCCCACGCCAGCGCCGCGAGCCCGGCGGCGAGCACGACGGCGAGGCTCTGGGAAACGAGCAGCAGCTTGCGGCGGTCGACCCGGTCGGCGAGGCCTCCGGCCCACGGCGTCAGCACCAGGATCGGGATGAACTGCGAGAAGTTGAGGACGCCGAGCAGGAGCGCCGAGTGGGTCAGCCGGTAGATCAGCAGCGCCGCAGCGAGGTTCTGGAACCACGTTCCGCTCGCCGAGAGCGCGTTGCCGAAGAAGTACGGCCCGAAGTCGCGCCGGCGAACGATCCGCCAGACCGCGCGCGGGCCGGCCACTCCCTCGTCTCGATTGTCGACGGCCGTCTCAGCCACGGCGCGAGTACTACCCAGTTTCAGGCAGCGTCACGTCGCTGTTCTCTCGCGATTTCGGCGAGCAGTTGGTCGACCGCCTGCGAGTTGTCGACCCGGACGAGACGGCGCAGGCGGCCCCGCCGCTCCCACCAAACGGCGCGCATGGCCGCATCCGCGAGCTGCTGTGCGCAGCACACGCACAGCCTCACGTGCCGGTCAACGTCGGTGCTCGGTAATCCAGCAACATGGCGCCGGATCTCCTCATGGGTCAGGTGGCCGAGCAGTTGCACGAAAGAGTGATTCCACGCTCGCGGGCACTCGACACCTCCTTTCCCGACGCCCGCGGGTTGGTTGCCCGTCATTACGCCGCGACCGGCGAGGCGGCTTTGCTAGGCGCGCCCTGCCTTGGGCAGCTGGGCGTAGATAGAACGGGCGGTCTTCGCCGGCACGCCGGGCACGCCCTCGAGCTCCTCCTGTGTCGCGGCGAGCACCTGCTCGGCCGAGCCGAAGTGACGTAGCAGCGCACGGCGGCGCGCCGGGCCGACGCCCTCGAGCGTGTCGAAGATCGACTCGCGCGCGCGGGCGTCGCGGCGCTGGCGGTGGAAGCCGATCGCGAAGCGGTGCGCCTCGTCGCGGATCCGCTGCAGGAGCTGGAGTCCCGGCGAGTGCGGGTCGAGCCGGACGGGATCGGGCCGGCCCGGCAAGAACACCTCTTCGACGCGCTTGGCCAGCGAGATCACCGCCACCCGCGGCAGGTCGAAACGCTGCATCGCCGCCAGCGCCGCCGAGAGCTGGCCCTTGCCGCCGTCGATCACGACCAGGTTCGGCACGGCCGCGAAGCCCTCGTCGTACTCCTTGTCGGCAGGGTCGCTCATTCGCGCGAAGCGGCGCTCGATCACTTGCGCCATCGCGGCGAAGTCGTCCTGCCCGTCGAGCCCGCGCACCGCGAACTTGCGGTAATGCGCCTTCTTTGGCATCGCGTCCTGGAAGACGACCATCGAGCCGACGGGCTCCGCCGCCTGGATGTTCGAGATGTCGAAGCACTCGATCCGCAGCGGCAGGCTCTCCAGGTTCAGGCCCTCCCGCAGCTCCTCGAGCGACTCGACCCGACGCAGCCGCTTCTGCTCGGTCTGATAGGTCTCCGAGTCCAGGGCGAGCCGCGCATTCTGCGTCGCGAGCTCCTGCAGGCGCCGCTTCTCGCCGCGCTCGGCCGCCCGCACCTCGACGCGCGCGCCGCGGCGTTCGCTCAGGAACTCCTCCAGCGCCGAGACGTCGCCGGCTTCGCGCGGCACCACGATCTGCGGCGGCACGGACGGCGCCGAGCCGTAGTACTCGACGCAGAACGCCTCGAGCAGCGCCGACATCTCTTGCCCTTCGACGTTCTCGAGGTGGAAGCCGTACCGGTCGATCATCCTGCCGCCGCGAAGCGGGAAGATCTGCACCGCCGCCTTGTCGCCGTCGGCGGCGAGCCCGAGCACGTCGACGTCGCCGACGCTCCGCTTCTCGACCGCCTGACGCTCGCTCAGCCGGCGGACCGCGAAGAGGCGGTTGCGGTAGCGCGCCGCCTCCTCGAAGCGCTCGCTCTCGGCCGCGGCGTGCATCTTCCGCTCGAGCTCGCGCTCAATCGTCTGCGTGTCGCCGGAGAGGAAGTTGACGACGCCGTCGATGATCTCGGCGTAGGCCTCCTTCGAGATGTAGTCGACGCAGGGCGCGTGGCAGCGCTCGATGTGGTAGTCGAGGCAGGGAATCCCGGAGTGGCGGCCCGGCTTCGGGCCCTCGCAGGGGCGGTACTGGAAGACGCGGTTGAGCACGTCGAGCGTCTCGCGCACCTTCTTCGCGTTCGCGTAGGGGCCGAAGTAGGTGACGCCGCGCCGGTGTCGCTCGCGCGTGAACATGACGCGCGGGAAGTCGTCCTCGACCGTAACCGCGATATACGGAAACGACTTGTCGTCGCGGAGCCGGACGTTGAACGGCGGCCGGTGCCGCTTGACGAGATTCTGCTCGAGATGCAGCGCCTCTACCTCGCTGCCGGTGACGATCACCTCGATGTCAGCGACTCGCTCGGGGAGTTGTGCGATCGCGTGCCTGACGTCCGCCGAGGCCTGGAAGTAGCTGCGCACACGCGGCCGCAACGACTTGGCCTTGCCCACGTACAGGACCTGGCTGCGCTTGTCGCGGAAGATGTAGACGCCGGGCTTCGCCGGCAGGCGTTTCAGCTGGTCTTCGAGCCGCTTCTCCACGGGTTTCCAAGCCTAGATGGCGTCAGTGGCCTGGCCGGCAACGTTGGCCAGACCACTAAGGTGCCCGCCCGTGAGGTGGAAGGGCCCTGCCTTCGCCCTGCTCGGGGCCGCGGCGATCGCGGGGATCGCGATCGGCTTCACGCTGGGGGGCGGCAGCAGCGAGACGATCACGGACCTCTCGACGGGCACCGGGACGACTTCCGCCGGCGGCACTTCGCAGGCCGCGAGCGCAACCACCGGCACGAGCACGGGCACGACACTTCCGCAGCGGCCTCAACGAGTCCGCCTCGGCCACCGCCTGGTCGTCGCGACGGTCGACGACGCCGTCAAGCAGGCCGATCCGAAGCTTGCAGCCTCCCTGATGAAGGTCTGCCACGACGCCGGCTTCGACGCGGTGATGGTCTCGAGCATGTGGACACCGGGCGCGCGGGCGCCGTCGGCCCAGGAACGACTGACGCTCGGCAACGTCGTCAAGGCCGCAGACGCCGAGGGGATGCAGGTTTTCGTGTTCATCTGGCACGGGCTCAACGGCGCCACCCCGCGAACCGTTGCTGCCCGGCAGCGGTTCGCCGCCTACGCCGCGGCGCTCGCCCGGGAGTTTCCGCAGATCCGCCACATCGTCGTCGGCAACGAGCCGAACCTGAACACCTTCTGGGTGCCCCAGTTCGGCCCGGGCGGCAGCGACGCCGCGGCCAAGGGGTACCTCGATCTGCTGGCGCGCACCTACGACGCCCTGAAGGCCGTCTCGTCTCACATTCAGGTGATCGGCGGCGCCCTCGCCCCACGCGGCTCCGACCACCCGGGCACCAAGCGCGACACGCATTCGCCGACGCGGTTCATCGAGGACCTGGGGGCGGCGTACAAAGCCAGCAGGCGCTCCCGACCGGTCATGGACGCGTTCTCCGTGCATCCGTACATGCGGACCTCCGAGCTCCCGCCCACCGAGTCCCACGCGTCGTCGACGACGATCACGATCGCCGACTACCCGAAGCTGGCGGCGCTGCTGACGCATGCGTTCGCCGGAACTCATCAGCGCGGACGCGGCCTCCCCATCTTCTACACGGAGTTCGGCGTGCAGACGCACGTCCCGCCCGCTCATCGCGGGCCCTACACCGACGTCAAGTCACCGTCGGCGGCGGACGCGGTCGATCCCGGCACGCAGGCCAAGTACTACCGTGAGGCACTCGAACTGGCGGCGTGCCAGCCGACGGTGAAGGGTCTTTTCGTTTTCCACACGTTCGACGAGACCGACCTCGCCGGTTGGCAATCCGGCCTGTACTACGCCGACCAGAAACCGAAGCCGAGCCTGCCGGCGTTCCGCACCGCGGCGGCGGACGCTCGCGCCGCTCGCCTCACACGCTGCGTCGGCACCACCTTCACCCCAAAGAGCTAGCCCGTTAGGGCTCAAGACGGCCCGTCTCATGGCCGATGCGCCATGCAGGATGCCGCCCATCCACAAGCTTGCCTCTCTCGGCGCGCTGCTCGCACTTGCCACAGCCGCCCCCGCGCCGGCCGCCCCGCATACGCTCGCCGTCGGTGCCTCGGAGTCCGCGAGCCTGATTCCGGATCCGGTGGTCGCCAAGGCGCGCATGGACCTCGCCGTCCTCGGCGGCTTGACCGAGATCGAGGTGCGCGCGGAGTGGACGCGGGGCAAAACCGCCCCCACGACGGACGAGCTCGCTGCGTTCCAGGCGAGCGTCCTCGCAGCTCAGCTCGACGCGGTTCGACTCGTGATCGCCGTCAGCACCAGCGGTAGCCGGCAGACCCCGTTGAGCCTGTTCGACCGGAAACAATTTGCCCAGTACACCGCCTCGCTGGCCGAGTCGCTGCCGTACGTGCGCGACTTCATCATCGGCAACGAGCCGAATCTGAACATGTTCTGGATGCCGCAGTTCGACAAGCGCGGACGCGACCTCGCGGCTCCGGCTTACGAGGCGCTGCTGGCTCGAACCTACGACGCGCTGAAGACGGTCTCGCCGCAGATCGCCGTGATCGGCGGCGCCGTCTCGCCGCGCGGCGCCGACCGAGCCAACTCGTCGCGCCAGACGCACTCGCCGACAACGTTCCTGCGCGATCTCGGAACCGCCTATCGCAAGAGTCGCCGAAGCGAACCGATCATGGACATGCTCGTCATCCACCCGTACGGCGAGAGCTCGAAGACGCCGCCGAGCGCGCTTCACCCGAAGTCGACGAGCATCTCGATCGCCGATTACCCGAAGCTCGTCGACCTGCTGCGCACCGCCTTCCGAGGAACGGCCCAGCTCGGCGCTTCGCTGCCCATTCTCTACGGCGAGTACGGCGTCCAGACCGCGATTCCCTTCGACAAGCTCGGCGTCTACACGAATCTCGGCGGTCCCTCCGCGGCCGATGCGGTTTCCGAGGCGAGACAGGGCGCCTACTACGCGCGAGCGATTCGACTTGCGTACTGCCAGCGGACGGTTGCCGGCCTGCTCTTCTTCCACGTCAGCGACGAACCTGATCTCGACCGCTGGCAATCGGGACTCTTCTACGCCGACGACACGCCGAAGTCGGATCTGGCGGTCGTCAAGAACGCAGCCCAGGCCGCGCAGGCCGGGACGCTGACCTGCCCCAGGCCAAAGCCGAAGCGCCGCTAGCATTGGGCCGCGTGAGCGGCCAGTACGTCGCGTACACGTTCTACCGGGTCGATCCCGCTTGGCGGCGCCTGCCGATCGACGAGCGCGCGGCCGGCAAGGACGCGTTCGCCGATGTGGTCGAGGACTGGACCGGGCGGATGGATGGGCTGCGCGCCTACTCGGTCACCGGCGTGCGTCCCGACAGCGATTTCTTCCTCTGGAAGATCACGGAGCGCTACGAGGACCTCGGCGAGCTCGCCGCGGCGCTGAACGGCACCCCGCTCGCGGCGTGGCTCGAGACGCCCTACTCGTACCTGGCGACCACGAAGGCGTCCGAGTACACATCGGCGCGGAAGGCAAGGAAGATCGTGCCCCGGGAATCTCCCTATCTGGTCGTCTACCCGTTCGTGAAGGTGCGGCCGTGGTACGCGCTGCCCGAAGCGGACCGCCGCCGGGCGATGGACGAGCACATCCGCATCGGCCACGAGGAGTTTCCGACCATCCACAACCACACCACGTACTCGTTCGGCATCGACGACCAGGAGTTCATGACCGCCTTCGAGTGCGACGAGCCGGCCGACTTCATGCATCTGATGCTGCGCTTGCGCGACAGCGAGGCCTCCCGCTACACGGAACGCGACACCCCGATTTTCGTCGGAAAGTCGGTCTCCATCCGGGACGCGCTCGACGCACTCGACGGCGCGACCTCGCGCGTGGAAGCCTAGGAGGGTTTGGCGGAATACCGCTCGTCGCCGGGGTGCGATGCTCGTTCCCTGGGGAGGACGCAGGGAGCGTCCATATCCATAGATATGGGCGCGACTGCGATACCAGGCGGAGCCGGTGGCGAGCAGCGCGGCCCGGCGGCACAGACTGTATTTCGTCAAACCCTCCTACTAGGGCGCCGGATCGCGCGGAGGCTCGGTCTCTCTGAGATCGGCCTCGGCTACCTGGGCTGCGTCGCCGGCCGCGAGCCCGCCCCCGGCCCCGGGGCCGGCCGCGTAGCCTGTCTCCGCCAGGTACCGCTCCTCGGCCTCGCCGGGATCCTCGCCGCCGAGCTCCGCACGCAGGTCGGCCTCTTCGTCCCGATTCCCGCCGATGCTGCGGATCCAGCTCCAGAGACCCATAGCGCGAGTTTAGTACCCGTAGGTGTGCTCGGCGCGCCAGACGCGCCACATCGCATAGCCGGCCCCGATCAGGACGACGATGAACGCGAATGCATCCAGTCCGACGGTGCTCCGGCCGGGCCAGAAGTAGGCCGCGAAGTCGAGCACGATCAGCAGCGCGCTGCCGTAGAAGACGCCGCGTGAACGGTTCGACCAGGTGTCGATCTCGTGCCGCATCCGGTCGCGCCAGAACATGTACAGCACGACCGCGATCGCCAGGAAGAAGACGATCTGCAGGAGCAGTGAGAGCGACAGCAGCGTCCCCTCGAGGTTGAGCACGAAGACGATCGCCGCGATCGCGAGGATGACGAGAAAGCCCCGCACGGTTCCGTTCAGTTCGCTCCACCAGCGTCCCATGGCCTCCCGGTAGGATCGCTGCGATGGTCGAGGAGGGCAAGCCGGCACCCGATTTCGAGCTGCCGAGCGACAGCGGCGACCGCGTCAGACTTTCGTCGCTACGCGGCAAGCCGGTCGTGCTCTACTTCTATCCCAAGGACGACACGCCCGGCTGCACGACACAGGCCTGCGGCATCCGCGACGTCTACGCCGACTTCCGCGGCCGCGGCGCCGTCGTCCTCGGCGTCAGTCCCGACGACGAAGCGTCGCACGTCAAGTTCAAGGAGAAGTACTCGCTGCCTTTCACGCTGCTCGCCGACCCCGAGCACGAGATCGCCGAGGAGTACGGCGTCTGGAAGGAGCGCAACATGTACGGCAAGAAGTCGATGGGCATCGAGCGGTCGACGTTCGTGATCGACGCCGACGGAAACGTCGTCAAGGCGATGCGCCGCGTGAAGCCGGACACGCACGCAGTCGACGTGCTCGCTGCGCTGCCGTAACCGTTTTCACGCCGTGCGCCGCACGAAGAACAGGATGACCCAGCAGAGCGCCGCGACGAGAGCGAGGATGAACAGCCACTTGATGACGGCCACTGCCAGGACGATTCCGAGTACCACGAGCGCAGCAAGCAAGAGCAAGAGGATGACCATGCCCGAAAGCTTGCCGCTCTGCGTCGGGCACTAAACCCCTGCAATTCGAGCTATGCGAGTCTAGAGGCTCCGATTCGGCTGCCAACGCTGTCGGATTGCGAGGACGATGTATGCGATGGTCGCGAGGACGAACATCACGACCATGAGGACACCTCCCACTCCGACCACGGTGTTCAGCACCTCGTCTCCGGAAGAACAGGTTCCTGCCTCCGTACTGCATCGTCCCCAAGCCCATGGCAGAAGAACTA
>WNGD01002781.1_pt1 | contig 28015 bp, 21 predicted proteins | sample 5400671 | NCBI WGS metagenome assembly WNGD01 (sample SAMN13153369, study PRJNA577476) | soil metagenome | isolation source: 40 cm soil or saprolite under grassland replicate 2 | place: USA:California | collected 2016-06-15
CTCGACTCCGCGCGCCGAGTGCCCCTCGGCGGCGATCGCCTCGGCCGCGTGCCACGGCGCGACCTCGCTGCCGCACATGCAGCGGGCGAGCTCCAGCACCTCGCCCCAGCGCGCGCGGACGTGGCGCGGGCACGGCAGGCGCACCCGTACGCGCGGCTCGCCGTCGATGGTGTCGCCGGCGACGCGCCGGCCGGCCCTGCGCGCGACCATCGCCTCGAGCGCCCGCACGGTGTGCATGCGGGCGACGATCAGCCAGAAGGGCGCGTCCTCGGGGGTGGCCAGCGCGACCAGGCAGCGTGCCTGCGACCAGGTGATCTCGCCGCTGTCGAAGGCGTCGCCGATGGCGGGAAGCCGTGCCATGCGCTGGACGACGTGGGCGACCGTCTGCAGCTCGCGCGCGGAGAGCCCGAGACGCTCGCGCGTGTAGTCGCGCAGGCGGGCGAAGCCCAGGTCGTGGTGGTGGCGGCGGCAGAGGAAGCCGTGGGCGAGGGTGCCGAGAACCCGCCGGGCGCGGGCCTCCTGACGGGCGAGGCGGCGCAGGTAGCCGTCGAGAAGGGTTGCGCACTCGGCCGCCCTGAGCCCGCGGCCGGCGTCTGCCGCGAGGACGTCGGCGGGGACGATGTCCGGGTGCGCGGCCCCGGGAGCCGGGCAGGCCTCCATACGCAAGGCGAACAATAGGCGAAATCGCCACCCACGTCAAGTCCCCTTGCTTTCTAGCGCGAGATTGCATGCTCGGGGACGACGTCTGGTACGTCTGCCGCTCAGCGGGACGTTGACGCGCGCGGGATGGCGGAGGAAGAGTGCCCGTCTGATGCGCTACGCGGTTGACCGGATGTAGCTCGAATCACTCGCGGCAGATCGCTCGGCGTTGACAAGCATGGGTGTGTGGCGCGTCAATGACGCGGTGGACGCCATCCACGATCTGGGGGCGACGCACGGTTCTGCTCCGGTCGTCGCGGAGCTCGACTGAGAAGCGGTGGACGGTCCTCCCTCGCACGCGAGCGGCCAGCGTCTCGTCGACGCGCTCCTGCGCCGCCTCGATCTCGAGACGGCCGGGAAGGACCGCTTCCGGGGCCTACCAGGTCGAGGAGAGGGCCGCGTCTTCGGCGGCATGCTCGTGGCGCAGGGTCTGGTGGCGGCGGGGCGCACGGTCAGGGACGCGCTCCCGCACGCGCTGCATGCACACTTCCTGCGCGCCGGACGTCAGGGCCTGGTGGTTGAATGGGAAGTGGAGCGGGTGCGCGACGGGCGGCGGTTCGCCACCCGGCGCGTCGTGGGACGGCAGGCGGCAGCGACCATCTTCCTGCTGACGGCGAGCTTCACCCGTGCGCAGGAGGAGGGGCTGGCGCATCAGGACCCGATGGCCACCGTGCCGCCCCCCGACGGGCTGCCCGACTGGGAGGATCTCCGCGTCCGCATCCTCGGCGACCCGGGCGCGCGGCGCCCGCAGGGGCCGCTCGAGGTGCGCGAGTGCGATCCCGAGGCCGCCGTTCCCGCCGTCGGCCGCGCGGCGAGACGAGCGCTCTGGATGCGCCCCCGCGCCGTGCTGCCCGACGATCCGCTCGTGCACGCCGCCGTGCTCGTCTTCGCGAGCGATCGCGGTCTCCTGAGCACGGCGGCGCGGCCCCACGGCCTCATGTGGGGTGCCCGCCAGGGGATGAGCCTCGACCATGCGGTCTGGCTGCACGGCGCCGTCCGATTCGACGACTGGGTGCTGCAGACGAGCACGAGCCCGATCGCGGCGGCGGGCCGGGGTCTGGTGCTGGGCGCGATGCATGCCCGCAGCGGCGCTCGCCTGGCCTCGGTCGCGCAGGAAGGGCTGATCCGTGTGGTGCGGTGAGGATGTCGACCGCCACGGCGAGCGCGCGAACCGATCTCATCACTCCACGTACCCGAGCGCGCGCAGCTCGCGCTCGAGCTTCGGCGTCGCCTCGGTCGTGACCACGACGGGCGGGGGAGGGGGCTGCCACGCAGTCAGCTCGGTGACCAGCGCCGCGCCCTCCGGCGCTGTCCCGAAGCGGTCCTCGCGCTCCGCGGGGTCGCGGACCAGGTCGTAGAGCTCGAAGCGCCCCGTCGCCGGCGTCTGGATGAGCTTCCACTCCGGCGTACGCAGGGAGACCAGCTTCCCGGACTTCCCGTCGACGATGCCGAGGCTCGTCTCGGAGAAGGCCGGGCGCGGCTCGCGCCGCGCCATCAGGTCGATGCCCGGGAGGCCGGCGGGTGCCTCCACACCCAGCATGGCCGCGACCGTCGGGAACACGTCGATCCCCTGCACCTGCTCGCGCACGCGGCCGGGCGCCACGCCGGGCCCCGCCACGATGAGCGGCACGTGCAGCAGCTCGTCGTAGAGGTCGGGGCCGTGCGTCAGCTTGCCGTGCTCCTGGAACTCCTCGCCGTGGTCGGCGGTCACGACGACGATGGTCGAGTCGCGCACGCCGAGCGCCGTGAGCCCGTCGAGGAGCCGCTGCAGCTCGACGTCCCAGAAGCGGATGCCGCCGTCGTAGAGGTTGCGCAGGTGCTGCACCTCGGCGGTGGCAAGCGGCGGGCCGGTCGACCAGTTGACCCGCTCCGCGATGCCCGCGAGCCGCCCGCGCGCGACGGCGGAGCGTACGCCATCGGGCACCGGCGGCCGGAACTCGGCGGGGGGCCAGTACGGCTCGTGGACGTCCATGTAGTGGAGATAGCCGAGGAACCGGCGCCCGCGGTTCCGCCCCACCCAGCGGAGGAAGGCCGCGTTCACCTCGTCCGCCCGCGCCGTGGCGTCGCGCTCGGCGTTCCACTCGAACTCGACGAAGGTCTCGAAGCCGCGCGCGAAGTTCGTCGTGCGCGAGACGAGGGGGTTGGCGGACACGCCGACGGTGGTGATGCCCGCCATCGCCGCCCGGGCGGGCAGGGTCGGGAGCAGGTCCGGCAGCACGGTCGAGCCGTTCTCGGGCCGCGCGGCCGGCTTGGAGAAGGGCCAGGCGACGACGCCGTGGCTGCGCGGATGGAGCCCGGTCAGGATGGTCGCGACCGAGGGCGTCGTCCACGGCGCCTGCGCGATCGCCTGCTCGAAGACGAGGCCGCGCTCGGCCAGCCGGTCGAGGTTCGGGCTGGGGCTCGGGCCGGCGCCGTAGCAGCCGAGGTGGTCGGCGCGCAGGGTGTCGACGAGCAGGACGAGCACGTTCGGGCGGTCGGAGGCCGCGCGCTGCCGCGCGCGCTCGTAGGCCCGCACCACGCGGACCCCGCTCCACCCGGGCGTTCCCACGATGCTCTCCGGCGGGCCGTCGACGTCGGTGGAGAGCTCGAGCGTCACCTCGCGGCCCGCCCACGGGCCGAGGTCGATGCGCTCGTCGGTCCACTTGCGATCGTGGCGGTGGGCCTGCGGGTTGAGGACGCGGGAGAAGACGCGGCGCTCGTCGACGCGCACCGTGAAGCGTACGCCCGGCGCCGCGGGATCGATCCGGTCGGGCGGCTCGACGCCCGCGCCGAAGCGCAGGCTCGCCTGCTCCGGCACCGCCACGCGGTAGCGCAGCAGCGTCGGCGCCGGCGCGATCAGCGCCGTGCGGTAGCCCGCGTTCGGGTTCGTGTTCCGGCCCGGCCGGATGCCCCGGATACGCACCGGAGCCTCCGGCCGCTGCGCGACCACCGCGCCGGGGTCGAGCACGCCCGTGAGATCGCGCACGGTCTGCTCGACGCGCAGGCCGGCGGGGAGGACGAACTCGCGCCGCGCGCGCGTTCGCCAGAAGACCGTGCCGAGAACGAGAAGGGCGCCGGCGGCGAGGACCAGCCCGATGCGCTTCATTCCAGGTACCCGAGGGCGCGCAGCCGGCGCGCGGTCTCTTCGCTCGGGGCGATCGTGCCGTCGCGCGGGCCGAGGAGCGGTACCAGCGCGCGGCAGTTCCGGCGCCAGCCCTCCAGCGCCGCCCGCATCGCCGCCGCCTCCGCGGGGCGGTTCGCGAGCACGTTCTGCTGCTCGCCCGGATCGCGCAGGAGATCGAAGAGGCGCTCCTCCGGCCCGTCGACGATGTAGCTGAGCCCGCCCCGGCGGAGGCTCTCGTAGACCCGGGCGTCGCTGTACTCGCTCACCGCGCCCTCGGCGCCCGGGCCGGTGTAGGCGTCGTGCAGGAGCGGCGTCAGGCTGCGCCCCTGGAGCGAGGGCGGCGCGGACACGCCGAGCAGCTCCAGGATGGTCGGCATGACGTCGATCAGGCGCCCGCGGCTCCCGATCCTGAGGCCGGCGGGCAGCCGCCCCGGCCAGCGCAGCACGAGCGGCACGTGCAGCGTGCCGGCGTAGAGGTCGTCGTGCTGGAAATGCCCGTGCTCGCCGAACGCCTCGCCGTGGTCGGAGGTGAAGACGACCAGCGTGTCGCGCGCGAGGCCGAGCTGGTCGAGCCGGTCGAGGAGCGGCCGGATCGTCTCGGCGTCCATGCGCCGGATGCCCGCATCGTACAGGCGCTCGACGAAGGCGACGTCGCGGGGGTCGTCGCGGTCGACGCTGTCCCAGAACCGGCGCGAGATGCCTTCCCACGCGGCCTCGCTCATTTCGCCCTGCGCGCGCAGGCGGTGGACGGCGTCGAGCACGCGCCCGCGGTAGTCCGGGTCGAAGAGGCGGATGTACTCGTCCGGGGGCAGGTACGGATCGTGGACATCGTAGGTGTGGTAGAAGACGAAGAAGCGCTCCCAGCGATGGCGCCCGAGCCAGCGGAGCGCGCGCCGCCGCTGCCCGCCCACGGTGTAGAGGTCGAAGCCCTGGTCGAAGCCGCGCGCGGGATCGATCTGCGCGCCGCCCGTGAAGGCGGCGGTCGCGTAGCCGGCGTTCTTCAGCACCTCGGCCAGGGTGTGCACCGCCGGGTTGAGGACGTGCGCCGGCCTCCCGTTCTCCCACAGCTCGACGCCGTGCACCGACGGGTAGAGCGACGTGAAGAGCGTCATGTGCGACGGCGTGGTCTTGGGCGACTGGCTGTACACGTCGGTGAAGGTCACGCCCTCGTCGGCGAGACGCGCGTCGATCACGGGGCTGGTCGGGAGCGCGTAGCCGTACGCGCCCAGGTGGTCCGCGCGCAGCGTGTCGATCGAGACGAGAAGCAGGTTCGGGCCGCGCGCCGCGTGCCACGCCTCGAGCGCCGTGCCGGCGCGCAGCGCGGCGAGGACGGCGAACGCGGCGAGCGCGCCGCGGAGCCGCGTGGGGGCCGTCCGCCCTCGCCACCAGCGCACGACCTGCACGAGCGCGGCGCCGACGAACGCGGCGGCCGCCGGGAGCGGCAGCCAGGCATCGAACCGGTCCCACGCCGTGCGCGCCACCAGGCGGTGGAAGCCGGCGGCGATCCAGCCCTGCTCGTCCGCGACGCGGAGCGCCGCCCCGGCGGCCACGGCGAGCGCGACGGCGAGCGCGGCCGCGAGCGCCAGCGCGAGGTCGCGGACGAGCCCCCGCATCAGTCCACGTACCCGAGCGCGCGCAGCTTCTCGCCGAGCGCGGGATCGTGGCCCTCGGCGCGGGGCGGCGCCGGCGCCGCCGTCTCCCACTCGGCGAGGCGCGCCGCGAGCGCGGCGCCCTCCGCCGCGCTCCCGAAGCGGTCCTCACGCTCGGCGGGATCGCGGCGGAGATCGTAGAGCTCGTAGCGCCCGAGGGCGGGCGCGTGGATCAGCTTCCACTCCGCGGTGCGCAGGGAGACGATCGGCGTGGTGGCGCCGTCGGGCATGAGGCCGTAGAGCGTCTCGGAGATCGCGGGCGCCTCGGCGCGTGCCGCGAGGAGGTCGTGGCCGGGGAGCCCGCGCGGCGGCGCCGCCCCGAGCAGCCCGGCGAGGGTCGGGAAGAGGTCGATGCCCTGCGCCTGCTCCGCGACCCGCCCGGGGCGGACGCCCGGGCCCGCGATCACGAGCGGCACGTGGAGCAGCTCGTCGTAGAGGTGGACGCGGTGCTTCAGCCGGCCGTGCTCCTGGAACTCCTCGCCGTGGTCGGCGGTCAGCACGACGATCGTCGAGTCGGCGACGCCGCGCTGGGCGAGCGCGTCGAGGAGCGTCCCCAGCTCCGCGTCCCAGGCGCGGATCTCGGCGTCGTAGAGCCGCCGGAGGTGCTCCACCTCCGCGGCGGTGAGCGCGGCGCTTCCGGGCCGCCTCGCGAGCGGATCGACCTGCCCGGCGGCGACCTCGGGGCGCACCCCGGGCGGCGCCGGCGGGCGGAGCGTCGCGGGCGGCGTGTAGGGGTCGTGCGGGTCCATGTAGTGGAGGTAGGCGAGGAAGCGGAGCCTGCGGTTCCGCTCGAGCCAGGCGAGGAAGCGCGCGTTCACCTCAGCCGCGGGCGGCCAGTCGTGGCGGGCGCGATCCCAGCCGAACTCGACGAAGGTCTCGAAGCCGCGCGCCAGGTTGGTCGCGCGCGAGACGAGGGGGCTCGCCGAGACGCCGACCGTGGTGATGCCCGCGGCCTCGGCGTGCTCGGCGAGCGTCGGGAGCGTGTCGGCGAGGAAGCCCGGGTCGCTCGCCGCGCCATCGGCGTCGGCCGAGGCGCCGACCACGCCGTGGCTCCGGGGATGGAGCCCGGTGAAGAGGGTGGCGACCGAGGGCATCGTCCACGAGGACTGGGCGACCGCCTGCTCGAAGACGAGCCCGCCGGCGGCGAGGCGGTCCACCACGGGGCTCGGGCTGGGCGCCGCGCCGTAGCAGCCGAGGTGGTCCGCGCGCAATGTGTCGACCAGCACGACGAGGACGCTCGGCGCCCCGGCGCCCGCGGCCTGCCGCGCGCGCCGGCTCTCGCGCACCAGGCGGACGTGCGACCAGCCGGGGGCGGCCGCCTGGGATGCGCTGCCTGCGGCCTCGGTCGTAAGCGCGATCTCGATGTCGCGCCCCGCCCAGGGCGCGAGGTCCACGCGCTCGTCGAACCAGCGCCGGTCGTGGCGTCGCGACGCCGGGTCGAGGGTGCGCGCGAAGACCTCGCGCCCATCGACGGCCACCCGGAACCGCACCCCGGCCTGCCCCTGCACGCCGGTGCTGAAGCGGAGCGCCGCGCCGGGCGGCACGTGGACCGCGAAGCGCAGGCGCGATCGGGGCGGTGCGACGATCGCCCGCCGGTAGGCACCCCCCGGGTCGCCGAAGTGCCCGGTCGGCTGGACGCCGCCCAGGTGGACAGGGGCGCCGGCCGCCTGCTCGACGGCCGCGCTCGGGTCGAAGGTGGCGGACAGATCGGCGACGACCTGCTCGAGGCGGATCTCGGCCGGCAGGCGGCCCGCGTCCCGGCCGCACGCCGCGAGGAGGCAGAAGAGCAGTGCCCGCGCGCGGCTCGGCATGGACGGGCGGCGACGATAGCGTGAGCGCCACGCGAGGACAAATCCCGCGGGCGGGTCGGCAGGCGACGAGCCGAGAGGGACGATCGGGAGATGGGCGTCGAGCCGGGAGGATGGTAAAGTGACCGCCGTGACTCGCCCGGCAGGTAGACTCGGCGCGTACACCTACGAGGAGTACCGCCGTTTCGAGGACACGAACCCCGCCCGCCACGAGTACGTCGACGGGCAGATCCTCGCCATGGCGGGCGGCACCCCCGCCCATGCGCGCCTGCAGGCAGCCGTCCTCTTTGCGCTCGAGCGCCGGCTCGAGGGACGTCCGTGTCAGCCCTTCCCGTCCGACCTCCGGGTGAAGGTCGTCGCGACCGGGGCGGCGACCTATCCGGACGTCACGGTGGTGTGCGGAGCGGTCGAGACGGACGCCGAGGACCCGCATGCCGTCACCAACCCGACGGTCATCGTGGAAGTCCTCAGCGACAGCACGGAGGCCTACGACCGCGGGGACAAGTTCGAGCACTACCGGCAGATTCCCACGCTTCAGACCTACGTCCTCGTCTCGCACCGCGAGCGGCGGATCGAGACGAGACGGCGGGCACCGGACGGAGGCTGGAGTGAGCACGTCGCCGGCCGCGGGCAGACGGCGGCGCTCGAAGCGATCGGCACCGAACTGGCGGTCGACGAGCTATACGACCGCTCCCCGCTGACGCGCGAGCTGTAGCGCTCGAGTGGTCATGCGCGCGACCCCCGCAGCGGAGCTCGAGGAGCGAGCCCTCGAGCTCCTCGGATCGCTGATTTCACTGAAAGCCGAAAGACATCGCAGGGTGATGTAGTGCCGATGGGTACGAGCGGTCTGACGGGCAGGTGCGCGCCGGCCAGATCCCGCCGGCCGCTCTTGGTACACACGACGACGATGGCTGGTGAGCCGCGCCGCCCATGCCGCTCGACCACTGCCTTCCCAGTTGCGGTCACTCCACCCTGGTCGAGCAAGGTCGTGGGCAGCGACATTCCGCTGCCGGCCGCGGCGTTCCAGTAGAGCCGCCGCAGGTGTCGGTCGAGAAACACATCGCCGCCAGAGCCGGCAGGTGGGACTGACAGAGGCAAGAACGCGCGCGCTGTTCCTCGCTCCCAGTAGAGCCACACGAGGGGGCTGGCAACATCGGAAATGATGAGCGCCTCGTGCGGGAGATAGCTGGCTACGGTGACCAGTGCTGGACCGACACGTACCGTCGGAGGGTCTGTCCCCAAGCTGTGCCGCGCGACTTGCCACTCAAAGGCAATCACGCAGGCAGCCAGCGCTCCCGCAACAAGGGGTAGTCGCTCCCAGAGCGACTTGAGACCCAGAGCCGCGAGGATGAGGACGAGAGGAACAATCGGGAGCACGAGACGGAGATCATAGAAGAAATAGGGCAGAACGATCCCGAGATGGCAGCCAATCGCCAAGACGACGAGCGCCACGGTGGTCCGGCGCACACGCTGCGAGAAGCCTCCCAGCAGTGCCAGAAGCACGACGGGGAAAGAGTAGAAGGCCGGCCGATGTGCGAGACCGAGGAACGCTGCGGTGTAGCCCGCGACATTTGCGAGAAGCGGGGCGACGCCGAACGGTCTGACCAAGGTCCCGAATTCGCCCGGCACCCAGTACGCGTACCCGGCGAAGGGTCCGGACCACCCCGCGCCGGTGCACACGACAACCCGGAGCAAGCCGAGCGCGGCGCCTGTCACGAGGCGCGAGCAGCGCTTCTCCCTGATGGCCCCCAACGCGCCAGCCACGAGAAGAAGGGCACCGGTGAGGCGAACACCACAGGCGAAACCGGCGATCAGGCCAACGGCAAGCCAGGAGCGCGTGAACAAGGACAGCGCCCACGCGGCCGTGAGGGCGGCTGCCGGTGCGTCGCTCATCACCATGACTCCGAAACGAATGTAGACGGGCGCCATGGCGAGCAGTCCCGCTGCCCACGCGAGAAGCCGATTCGTGACTCGGGCGGCCGCCAGGTACGTCAACCCCACACCGAGCACCGCGGTCAGAGCCGAAACGATCCAGAGCTCGTGTGGTGGTACGCCTGCCTCGACCGCGGGCACCAGGAGAAGGGGGAAGCCCACGGGATAGCGACTCGGATATTCCCGATCGCCGATGGGAATCGTCGGAGGTTCCAGCGCCGCGAGCCGATTCGCCACCACCGCGTAATCGAGTGCGTCTGCCCTGAAGAGAAGATTCGCCCCTTCCATGTGGGGCGCACGCCACAGAATCACAGCGCTGAGCGACACCACGGCCAGCAACGGGGCTGTCCTGGTCAACGACACGTGTCAGCCAGGGAAACGTATCCCGACGCGAGGGCAGGCGTCATGCACGCAGCAGAGAGGATCGCGCCCCGCGCCTTACGGCGCCGCCGCTCCGTACCGCCGCGCCCCGTCGCGCAGGCCGCGCGCGAGCCACACGGTCCGGGCGAGCGCGTAGCTCGGGAGGTGCGCGAGCGCACGCACCTCGCCCTGGCGCACGAGCGTGCCCACCAGCCGCGCGAAGGCGCGCGGGGCGCCGTCGGACGGCGCGGCCCACGGCAGCTCGACGCCGCGCCGCCGGCGCGCGTACTCGGCGGCGAGGCCGTGCGCGTAGAAGCGCGCCCGCCAGGGCCCGAGGCCCATGGGGTGGCTGTGCGCGACGGCCGCCTCGGGCACGTAGGCGATGCGCTCGGGCGCGCCGCGCGCCCACAGGTGATCCTCGGCGATCGCGATCTCCTCGTCGAAGGGGCGCGCCAGGACCGCCGCGCGCCGGACGGCGCCGTTGGCGGTCGAGAAGAGGACGCCGGGCGGCGGCGCGGGCGGGAAGTTCCGCGCCGTCGTGAGCGCCTCGATCGGGTTGACGCCCGGCACCGGCACCTGCCGGCCGAAGCTCGCGACGACCTGCGGGTCGGCGAAGGGGACGAGCAGGCGCGCGAGCCAGTCGCGGGCGAGCGGGCGGCAGTGCGCGGAGAGGTAGACGACGAGCGCGCCGCGCACGACCGCCGCGCCGCGGTTGAGGGCCGCGCCGTAGGTGAAGCGCTCGAGGTGCTCGACGCGCGCCGGGTAGCGAGCGAGGAGGGCGAGCGTCCCGTCGCGCGAGCCCGAGTCGAGCGCCACGACCTCGGCGGCGGGGGCGCCCTCCTGCGCCAGCACCGCATCCAGGACGGGACCGAGGTGGCGAGCCTCGTCGCGGCAGCGGATGACGATCGAGACCTCGGGCATGAACCTCAAGCCGCCGGCCGCCGCCCGAGCAGGCTCCGCAGGCGGACGTAGACCCGCATCGCGGGGTGGTCGTAGATGCGCTCGAGCGTCAGCCCCGCGGCCGCCAGCCGCTCGTACATGCCCCCCAGCGCGTCCTCGAGGTTTGCCACGTAGAGGTCGCGGTGCTTGGCGACCAGGCTCCGCATGAGGCGCGTGCTGACCCCGGGCGCTCGCGAGCCGAGCTCGCGGCTGGTGGGGCTCCGCCGGTAGTAGACGAGCACCTCGGGCACGCAGCGGCCCGTCCAGCCGCGTTTCGCCGCGCCCAGCCAGAAGTCCCAGTCCTCGCAGCTCTCGACGAAGCGCGGGTCGTAGCCGCCGACGTCCTCCCAGATCTTCCGCCGGTAGAGCGAGGTGACGTGGATGGTGCAGCGGGAGAGCAGGTCCGTCACCGAGAAGCCGCCCGTGCGCCACACGCCGTGGTGGCCGCCCACGAGAGCGACCCAGGTGTAGACGACGCCGAGCGCGGGGTCCGCGTCGAGGAGGGGTGCGGTCTTCGCGAGGAAGGCGGACGCCAGGTAGTCGTCGGCGTCGAGCGGCAGGACGTAGGCGCCGCGCGCGCGCTCGACGCCGAGGTTGCGCGCGCGCGACGGGCCGCCGTTCGGCGTGCGGTGCACGGTGACGCCGGGCTCGCGTGCCGCCGCCTCGAGGATGGCGAGCGTGCGGCGCTCGGTCGAGCCGTCGTCGACGATGACGGTCTCGAAGTCGCGGTAGGTCTGCCGCGCGACGCTGTCGAGCGCGCGGGCGAGGTAGTCGCCGGCGTTGAAGACCGGGATGACGACCGAGACGTGCGGCTCGCTCACCCGGCGGCCTCCGTCTGGACCAGCCGCCCGCGCACCGGCGCCCAGCGCAGGAGGCCGAGCAGGTAGCCGAGCGCCTCGCGGCGCTCGCACTCGGCGCGCACGCGCGCCGCTTCCGGCTCGCCCCGCGGCCGGTAGGGAAGGCGGAAGGCACGCAGGCGGTAGTGCCAACGGAGGAGACCGGCGACCTTCCGCAGGCGGCGGTGAGCGAGCCCGTTCATCGCCTCCGACCAGCCGGTCCAGAACGCGCGCTGGAAGAACCAGCGCGGGTGGAGGCGTGCGGGGTCCACCAGATGCTCCACGACGGCGCCCGGCACGTAGCGGATCTCGTGGCCGCGCGCGAGGAGCCGGAAGCAGAGGTCGCTCTCCTCGCCCACGCTCGGCCGGCCCGCGCGCGGGCCGAGGCGGAGGTTGAAGCCGCCGACGGCGAGGAGCGCGTCGCGGCGGACGGCGAGGTTGAGCCCGCGTGGGGAGTCGTACCAGGGCCGCGCGCCGAGGTCGGCGGGCTCGGGGCCGAGGTCGTAGGCGGCGAGGTAGGTGGCGAGTGCGGCGTCCCACCAGCCCGGGAGCGCGCCGGCGAAGCGGAGCGACACGCGCCCGCCCGCCGCCGCGACGCGCGGGTTCGCGAACGGGGCGAGCAGGGCGGCGAGCCAGCCGTCGGCGGGGAGCGCGTCGTCGTCGACGAAGGCGAGAACGTCGCCGCGCGCGGCGCGGGCGCCGGCGTTGCGGGCGCGCGTGGCGCCGGGGGTGGGCTCGTGGACGACGCGGAGTTGGCCCTGGGCCTCGAGCGGGCGGAGCAGCTCGGGCGTGCCGTCGGTTGAGCCGTTGTCGACCGCCACGACCTCGGCGCCGGCGGCCTTCGCCTGGGGCGCGACGCGTTCCAGGAGCGCCGCCAGCGTGGCGCGGCGGTTGCGGGTGGGGATGACGACCGAGGCGGTCACGCCTTCGGTTCTGTGCACGCGAGCGTGTCGTCCGCGTCTCGCGAGGGCACGCTCGCGCGCATGTCGCGGCGGAGCAGGGGGAGCAAGGGGATGCCGCGTGCCAGGCCGCCGAGGTAGCCGAACGCCTCCCGACGCCGGCATTCGTTGAGGAGACGCATAGGGTCGATCGGCTCGCGAGCCCGATAGGGCGTCGCTCGGAGCGCGCTGCCGTAGTAGCGACGAAGGTGAGCCAGAGCGCCCAGGAGGCCACGGTTGCGTAGCTCGAAGTACGCCGCAGACGTCCCTCTCTGACGACATCGCGCGAGCAGGAACGGCGGCGTGAGACGCTCGGGAAGGATCCGGTGATCGACGATGGCGTCCGGCACGTAGTGAATCTCACCGCCCGCGCGGTCGATGCGCAGGCAGAGGTCCGTCTCCTCGTGCGCCAGCTGCTGGGCACCGCGCAGGCCGAAGCGGGTCGAGAACCCTCCCAGCGCGCGCGCCGTCGACACCCTGAACGAGATGTTCGCTCCGAAGGGATACTCCCAACTGGGGCAGTCGCGCAGTCGCCGCGCATGCGGACCGAGATCGTAGGCGCTCAGGACGGCATGGAACTGTTGCGTGAGCCAGGGCGGAGGGGGCGAGAAGAACTGGCTCACGATGGGGCCCCCAGCACAGGCGACGGCCTGAGCGCCGTAGGCCCTGAGGAGCGCCTCGAGCCACCCGGGGCGCGGGACGGCGTCGTCATCGAGGAAGGCGACGATGTCGGTGTCCACCTCGGCGAGCGCGCGGTTTCGCGCGCACGAGAGCCCGAGACGCGGCTCGCGGACCACGCGAAGGGCCGGGGCCGCGTCTCGTGCCATGCGGGCGAGGACGGCGGGTGTGTCGTCGGTGGAGGCGTTGTCGACGACCAGGATCTCGGCGCGGCAGGCTCGACATTGGGCGATGGCAGGCTCGATGGCGCCGGGGAGGAGCTCGGCGCGATCGTGGGTGCAGATTGCGACGGTGGCGGTGATCAAGCGGCCGCACGATAGCTAGCCCCTGAGCAAGGGGCAACGGGGAATTCCTGCGCGGCGAGGCTCGCGAGTGCGCGAGCGAGGTTCGCCGCGCGGTGATAGGTGCAGACGACGGCGGAGATCTTTCACGCCGGCGGGGACGATGCCGCGGCCTCGGCGGCGATCGCGCTCAGATGATGGGCGCGCCCCTCGCTCGCGATCCGGGCAAAAAGCCGATGGGGACGCGTGGCCGAGAGGCAGCGATCCCACCCCGGGGGCGGGCTGCTGGCGGCGGGAGCCAGAGGTGCGGGAGGCCGCCGACCTCCGGTGAGAGCGCCGTGCGGCGGAGACGAGGAGCGAGTCTCAGCGCCCCGCGGCGACTCGCTCCTGGCTGTCGCGCGGCTCGGAACCGCGTGCGAGTCCCCCCCGCCGTCGGCGAGCCAGCAGGTCCTCATACACTGCCTCGACGGTCGGCCCGACGTGGTCCCAGGTGTGCGCACCCGCGATGCGCTGCCGCCCGCGCGCGACTTGGCGTCGGGCTTCGGCCGGGTCCGCCAGCGCCGCATCGATCTTGGCGGCGAGATCGACAGGATCGTTGGGGCGGAAGGTCGTCCCGGCCTCGCCGATCACCTCGCGGACGGCGGGGACGTCGGCGCCGAGCACCGGTGCGCCGGCCGCCCAAGCCTCGAGGAAGACGATGCCGAACGCCTCATGACGGGAGGGTAGGACGAAGAGGTCAGAGGCGGCGAGCAGGTCGGTCTTGGCACGCTCGGGGAGAACCGGGAGATCTATGACCCGGATGGCGCCGGAAGGGGGATGAAGGGAGCGGTACCAGCTCGTGGACGGACCGGCGAGCGCCAGCACCGGCGCGGGGCGGTGCCGAAGCAAGGAGAGGGCTGCGAACAGCACGTCGATGCCCTTGGTCGCGGCCTTGCGACCGACGAATGAGAGGAGGGGAGCACCATGGGAGACACCGAGCGCGGCGCGCACGGACTCGCGACCCGGCACCTCTTCCCACGGCGCGAGATCGATGGCGTTCGCCACGACGACGAGACGGCCGCGGGCGACTCCCCGGGCCGAGAGGGCCGCTCTCTCGGACTCCGTATCGACGAGCACGCGGTCCGCGCGGCGCAGGAGCCAGCGCACCGCCCGTCCTTCATGGTCGGGATGCCCGACATGGAAGTGCGGCGTGAGGACGAACGGTCGGCGGGCGAGGCGCGCGGCCAGCCACGCGAGGTAGTTGTGCGCGAGCGGGACCGTGTGTGCATGAATGACGTCGTTGGCCGCCGCGAGGCGTACGAGGAGACCGCAGAATTCGGCCGAGAGCGCGCCGGTCCAGGGCCACAGGCCGCGCCAGTGGAGCAGCTTCTGCACCGCGGTGCCCGGCGTCTCCACCGCGCAGCGCCGCACGCACACGCCGCCCTGGGAGTCCGCCCCACCGACGGCTACGGGGCCGGGACCGTATGCCCGGTTCCAGAGCTGATCCTCCTCCACGGCGCGCAGCGTGTGAACGGTGACCTCGTGACCGTGCTTCGCCTGCCAGCGGGCCACGCCGGCGCACCAGCTCTCCGACCCGCCGATGGCGGGTGGGAAGCGGTGGATGACGTGCAGGATCCTCATCCGACGAGCGCTCCGGAGACGTGGAGCGCCGCGCCGGCGGGCTCCCGGAGCCGCGCCTCGATGTGCCAACGGCCGACCACCTCTCCCGCGTTCCAGAGCGGCAGCTCGCCGGGGTTCCTGTCGAAAAGCGCCGCGGCGCCACGCCAGTCGGTGCGAATCCAGCGCTCGGCCGCCGTGCCGGGCTCGAGGACCTCGTCCCACTCGACCTGGAATTGCGCGTCGGCCACCCCGTCCAGCCAGCCGATGGCGAGGACGCGCAGCGATCGGGGAGCGGTGCAGGGATTGTACGCGCGCAAGCGATACGCGCTCGGCGTGCCGAGGCGAGCGAGTGGCGCGCCCTCGAGCAGCGCGAGGGCTGGCTCGACGACGGGTGCGCGGAGCGCCCAACCAAACGTACGGCCGATTGCGCGGAGCACGCCCACGAGGTCGCGCCCGAGCCGCCATGCGCGTCCCAGTTGCCTGCCTATCGGCCATCGCCCCGCGCCCCACAGCGAACGCATCGTGTACCGCTATTATCAGACCCCCGGCGTCACCGCGATGCAGCGAGCTCGGCGGGGCACGGGGTCCTGGAAGGTCGCCCTCGTAAGGATGCTACAGGCCGAACCGAGCGGCCGTCACGACTAGCCGCTCGTGCGAACCGTAGACATGACGAAGGACTTGCCGGCGTGTCATCAGCCGGCCTTCCAACTGGCGTATCAAGAACTCATATGAGCGACGCCAACGCCCTGCCCACGCGACTAGAGACAAATCCGGAACTACGCAAAACCCCCGAACCCAGGCTCATCCGCTCAACGCGAGTGACGCCTGCGCAGAAACTCGTCCCTCAGTTTCCACGTGCCACAAATTCATGTGTCCGGTTCGTCACCACCGACCCGTGCACGGCGCCCCAGCACGGCGGGGACCCGTCGAGTCTCCTCACTTGCACCGTAGGGGAGGCCGTGAGCGGGAGGGTGGGCAGAATAAGATGACGGCCCTTTCCCTCCACGATCATTTGCGCCCGACCGGGCGGACCGGCCCTCAAAGACATGCTGACCAGACCGTCCGGGCGTCGCGACACGCTTCGATATCTGAAGCCGTTCCCGGCGGCCTGCCAGCAGCCACTCTTCCGAGAACACCCAGCCGGGGCCTCGGCCCGGAACAGGACGCCTTGGCCGTCACCCGCGAAGATGCAGAGCGCATAGCCAGTCGCGGTGCGGGGTTCGCCGAAGTCGGTTTTCGTCGTCGCCGCACCGCTGCTCCAAATCCATGTGACCGTGTCCGGCTGACCCCCGCCTCGGCGGTGCATCCTGATCACGGCCTTGTTGGTCGCAGTCGGGGCGAGACACGTGAACGGTAACGCCGAGAGGCAGCCTTGGCTCGGGTCGCACGTGCCGCACGGCTCGCAGAGGAGCGGGGTACCGCCGAGGCATTCCCCGTGCTGACAACTGTTGTTGATCGTGCAGTAGTTGCCGTTAAAGCACGACTCGCCCTCCGAAATGGCCCGACAGGTATTCGAGCAGCAGCCGGCCATTGCCACATCGCCGGGATCACACTCCTCACCGGTGTCGACGTAGCCGTCGCCGCACACGCCGAGCGCCCCGTCGGTGTCCGAGAGGTAGAGGACTGTGAATAGGCCGTGGTCGAAAGTGGTGCTGCCCGTCGCCGCGATGTCGCCGGTCGGGCTCGTCGCCAAGGCGCTCGCAGAGAAGTTGATGGGCGTGTTCGGCAGATTCGTATCGTAGGAACGCTGCCACACCACGGTCCCATCCATGCCGGCTAGTTTGGCGATGGTGAAGTCACCACCGACGACGGGCGGGGTCGAACAGCCGCTCCGCCTCCCTTCGATGATGACGTCGCCCGCCGGATCGACGGCCATCGCAAGGAGCGAACCGTAGTCTGTGCAGCCGAGCGTCCGTCGCCACAGCTCATGGCCATCGCTCCGGTCGAGAGCGGTCGCGGTGAAATGCGCGTCGGTCGCGATGACGTCGCCTGACGGACGGAGCGCCAGACGGGGAACGTTCTCCCCGATTCCGGAATGTAGCGTTTGATCATGGTGCCAGCGCTCGCTTCCGTCTCCCGCGGCCAGGAGAAAAACTCTATTCTGGACACCCATCTCCAAGGGAATGCTGGCCAAGTACCCTTCCGCCGCGACGTCCCCGGCGTCGTTCAGCGCGATGGCTGAGACGCCGGATCCCACGAGCCCGCAGCCAGTAAGGCAAGTTTCAGCGTAGAGGTCGGGATAGTCGGCGTTGCGCCACACCTGCCCGCCAGTGGCACCGTTGAGCTTCACCACCGCCGAGATGCTGGCGGCCTGTAGCGCCTGTGGCTGACTCACCAGGGTTTCGGCGATGACTACATCGTTGAGCGGGTCGATCCGGACCGCCGACGCCGTATCGTCGAAGCCGGCACCGTCCGCCGTGTAGCGCCAGAGTTCCATGCCGGTCGCGCCCGAGAGCTTGACCGCTACCGCGTCTCCGGCCGTTCCCGCGTTGAAGATCGTTCCCACCGCGATCACATCCCCGTTCAAATCGACAGCCACACCATTCGCGCCCCCGTATCCATTGGCTGTGTTCGCAATCGATGTGGACCAGAGTACCTCGCCAGTGCTGCTTGCGAGTTTCACGACCACGAATGTGGCCGCGTTCGAGCCCGCGACGATTACGTCACCGGCTGCATCGATGGCGACCGCGTATGCAACGCCGGGTCCTGCATCGTACCGCCAGCGTTCCTCCCCAGTCGATGGACTCAGTTTGACGGCAAGGAATCGTCCCTCAAAGGCATAGTGACCGACGGCGACGACGCCGTCGGCGGCCGATACGTCGAGGCCTCCTGATTGGAAGGATGGGAGGCCGTACGTCGCGAACCAGGCATAGCCAGACGACGGTCGAAGCGCCGAGATGGCGAGGATCGCCGGCATGAGATAGCGCCAAACCGCCCGCATGACTCTCCCGAACGGAAGCTAATAGCCCCTTGGTACGAGCAGTCAACCCTTGTCAGCCCCGGAGAGCACGCTTGAGTGCGGCATTGTCTACTCGCGGGATGGGAGTGGACAGGTTGGCCGATGGTCAGAGCCGGAGAAGGCTGAAGCGGGAGCGCATTTTCCAGCCGGGAACTGGGCAGCTGACAGCTTGGCGCGCGGCTCCATCAGTAGGAGATGTCCGCATCCGGGCTGTTGTGAGCCGCACCGCTGTTCTCCGCTAACGCTCGTGGACGCCGCGCGAACCTAGGAGTCTGCGCCAGGGGCTATCCGTTGGCGCAGACTCCTAGCCCGCAACGGACCGGAGAGGACGAGCGTCGCGCCGCGGCTCAGCAATTCCTCGATGCGGGCGATGCACTTCCGCTGGAAGTCCAGATCGCCGACCGACAGGGCCTCGTCGACGAGCAGGATGTCGGGCTCGACGTCCGTCGCGATCGCGAACCCGAGCCGGGCAACCATTCCCGTCGAGTAGCTGCGCAAGGGCGAGTCGATGAAGTGCGCGAGCTCGGCAAACTCGACGATCGCGTCGAAGCGTCGCTGTATATCGCGCCGCGTCCGGCCCAGGATGGCGCCGTTGAGGAAAAGGTTCTCCCGCCCCGAGAGCTCGTGGTCGAAACCAGCGCCCAACTCGAGGAGCGGCGCGACCTGGCCGCGAATCGTCACGGTGCCTTCGGTAGGGCGCAGGACCTGCGCGATGACCTTCATGAGCGTCGTCTTGCCCGCGCCGTTGCGGCCGATGACGCCGTAGGATTCTCCCTTCCGGACGCGCAGGCTCACGTGCGAGAGCGCCAGAAGATCTTCGTAGACGACCCGACCCCTGAGCCACTTGATCGCGAACTCCTTGAAGGTCGGAATACGTTCGTGAGGTAAGCGATACCGGACCGAAACGTCCTGAAGATCGATTACCGGATCGGGATCAGATGTAGTATGCGACACGGTCGTCGTAGTGCTCAAAAATGAGCCAACCGATAAGCAGCATGCCGACCCCCGAGGCGGTTGCTGTAATGAGCACGTGCCCCGAGGGGATGGTCCCCTGGTAGATCGGGGTCCGGAACGCCTCCACCAGATGGGTCATGGGATTCAGGAGAATGAGCGTCTTGTAATGAGCCGGCAGAGCGCTCAACGGATAGATGATCGGCGTCAGGTACATCCAGGCGGTGAGTGCGACCTGGTAAATCTGGACGATGTCCGCGAACATGACGCACAACGGCGCGAGCGCAAGGGCCAGTCCGAGCGAGAATAACATCGCCAAAAAGATGGGCACCGGAATGAAGACGATGGCCAGATGAAAGGGATGGCCGACGGCCAACATGATGAACGCGAGGGGCACCAACGAGATGAGCAGATTCACGGTCCCGGCGAGGACCGTGGCCACCACGAAGATGGCGCGTGGCACGTAGATCTTCCTGATGAGCGGCCCATAGCTCAGGAGGCAGTTGGTGGACCACGACGTCGCCTGCGCGAAGAAGTTCCACAGCACGAAAGCCGACAGGAAGTAGACCGTGAAATGCTCGACGCTCACGCGCAGGATGTTGGAGAAGACGACCGTGAAGATGATCATCAGGAGCAGGGGATTGAGCATCGTCCAGAGGATCCCCAGCCCCGACCTCTTGTACCGCACCTTCAAGTCACGGGCTATGAGGTCGCGCAGCAGGCTCCGGTAGCGGATCAGCTCGCGCAGCGAAGCGAACACGCGGGGTCCGCTATCAGATGGCGCCTTACGGAGCAAACCACCATGTGCGGCGAGACTCGACCGCGCCGCCGCCCGGTGTCTCCGTTCAACACCGGTTTGCCGCAGGCTGGCGCCCGACCGCACCGGCCTCGGCCGCCGCGCCGCCTGCGTGCTCCGCTCCGGCAAACCGCCTACCGGTTCCGTCGACTCGGGCTTCTGAAGTTCCCAGGATCTCGCGCACAAGATCGACAATCGGGCGAAGCGTCGAGTCCCAGAGCAGCCGGTCGAGCGCGGGTCCCGGCTGCCGGCGAGGCGGCGGGTCCTCGAAGACCCGGCGCATCCCGGCGGCAAACGCCGCGACGTCCTCGGCGACGATCACGCCCTCGAGGTTCGCATACTCCGCGTACCCGCGCATCGCGGTCGGTGTCGCCACGATCGGCAGCAGGCTGTCCAGCGCCTCGGCCGTCTTGAGGTTCGACCCGCCACCCCTCCGAAGGGGGAGAACGATGCCGGACGCGTTGGCGATCAACCCGTCCAGGCAGAAGTCGGAGATCTCGCCCAGTAGTATGGCGCGACCGCGCGCAAGGTGTGACGGGCCGCCGCGCTCGTACAGCCAGCGGTTGATCAGGTGGCATACGCCGCCCGCGACGACCAGGCGCTCGAGGGGGCGGAGTGCCGTCAGCATGGCCGTGAACAGATCGGGAATGCCCGAGGCGTTGGGCGGATGCCCGCTTGCCACGTAGAGCACATAGGAGAGCGAGGGGTCGACCGCATCGGGCAGCGCGCCGGCGAGGTATGCGCGATAGCGCCGCTCCACCCCGTTCGGCGCAACCACGACGCGCCGGGCGCCGAGCGCCTCCAGCGCCGCAGCATCCTGCGGGGTGACGGCCGAGCAGGCCGCGGCACGCAACGCGATCTCGGCCTCGATCGCTGCGACCTCGGCGGCCGCCGCTTCGGCGTGGGCGCCGCCGCCAGGAACCGCCCGGGCGAAGAGCGGCCCCTCGATGTTGTAGCTGTTATAGACGACGGGGAGGGCGCCCGCAGAGACTGCAGGCAGGGTTTGCAGCGCGGGCCAGAGCCAGGGCTCCTCCACCAGGATGCAATCCGGCGCGGCGGTGTCGCAGAGAGCGTGGAAGGCGGCCAGCGCGGCGGGATCCTGCGCGAGCCATCTCGCCCCGTCGAACAACCAGGTCGTGGGCTGCCGGGGCGCGGTCGGCGGCTTCAAGTCCACGGCCGGTTCGCTCGGGTGACCCGCGTAGTAGTCGAATCGATATGCGGCGACACGCCGGACCTCGAACCCGGCGGCTTCCAGCACACGAGCCGTGTGATGCGCACGGCGCTGTCCGCCATGCACCGGCCGCAGGGTCGGGAAGGTGTTGATCTGCAGAAGGCGCGCCATCAGGCGGCATTCTCCGCTCGGCGCGCGGTACCGAGCAGGATGGCTCGCGCCGCGGCCGCCGCGTCGTCCCAGGACGGAGGGGTCATCGGCGGCGTTTTCGTCCGCGGTGTCGCCGCCATGTCGGCGATCGCACCGCGCCAGGCCCCGAAGTCGTCCGGGTCGATGATCGTCGCCACGCCCATCCCCGCCTCCGGGACCCCTCCGCGACTGGAAGCGATGACGGGACGGCGGTGCTGGAGCGCCTCGACCACAGGCAGGCCCCAGCCCTCATAGAGGCTCGGATAGACGACCAGGTGGCATTGTTCGTACAGCCAGGAGAGCGCCGCATCCCCCACGCCGCGGAGCCAGAATACGCGCTGGTTCTGGAGCGGCGACGCCTCGAACCGTGCGATGACCTCGTCTGCCATCCAGCCACGCATGCCGACGATGACGAGGTCCAGATCGAAGCTCGGATTGGCGACCAGCGACTCCCAGACGTCGAGAAGCATCCCGTAATTCTTGCGCACTTCGAAGGTCCCGACGGAGAGCGCGAACCGCCCCGCGGCGAAGCGGTCGACAAGCGCCGGGTCGAGCGCCGACGGGTCGGGCGCCGCCGGCAGGTCGGCGCCGAGACGGATGACATGAGTAGAGGGCCTCTTGCGGCCATTCGCGGAGGCGAAGGCGATGACGTCGCGTTCGGTGCAGCGGGAAATGCAGGGCACCTCGTCCGCGCTGTCGATCAGGTGCAGGAAGTGTCCCAGGTACTTGTCCGGCTCGGCGGGAATCCAGTCCGGGAACAGTATGGGGATCAGGTCATAACACAGGCAGACGATGCGAAATCCGCTCCGAGCCTTGGCCGCCGCGATGGGCGACCAGTCGAAGTGCTCCCATCCGAGCCCGCAGGTCCAGATCACGTCACTCGGCCGGGGGTGGACCCCGAGGGACAGGTCCGGCAGCACCCGGGCAGGCGCGGGCGGTACGGTCGCCGGCGGCACGCCATAGACGAGCCGTCGCGCTGCTTCGCGCAGGTGGAGCAGGGACAGCTTGGCCTCGGGTCGCGCGCGATCGGGCACGGCCCGCAGTCCCGTGCGAGTGAGGAAGCGCGCCGTCATAGCGGCCGGGCGAATAAAGCGCGCGAGCATGGAACGGCCCGCCGCGGGCGGCGGCACGACTTCTGATGGTGCGTCGCCCTCGGTCAGCAGCAGGCGGGCGAAAGCCAGGTCCACCGCCCGCATGCTTCCCCCATGAAAGATGAACGGAAGAATGGAGAGGGACCGATCATCGAGCAGTCGCAGGCCGATCTCCCGTTCCGTGCGGACAATGCCGACCGCTTTCTGGCCGCGCCATACATAGGCGGTGGTCAGATCGAGGAGGACCCGCGTCGCGGATGTCATACCCTCAGGCACCTCTCCGCACGATCAGCGCGATCGAAGTCGAGACGTGTCCGAGTAGGGCGAGACGGAGGTGCGGGGCCGGCGGCAGATGGAGCGCATTCGGGGATCGCCACTCGAGGGACGGGTGCGGGAACGGTGGAAGGTCCACGAACTGGTCGAGTGGCTCCGAGCCCGTATCGTAGCAGACCGGCCCCACGACATGGCCCGCCGCGCGGAGCCGGTCGCACAGGGCCTCGATCTGAGGCCGGGTGAACAGGACGCACCAGCCCTCTCTCACGGTGTCCGTCTCGCTCGACAGGTTGAACTCGGTCGTGTGGATCGCGAGGCCGCCCGGCCGCAGGCAGTCCAGGGAACGTTCGACGAAGCGGCACGCGAGCTCGGTGCTGCCCACGTGCTCGAGCGAGCAGAGGGACCAGCAGAGATCGAATCTTCCTTCGAGATCGGCGGGCACGTCGTTCATGTTCACGGGGCGGAAGCGCACGTGGCGGTCGAAGGTTTCGCGATCGACGAGCTGTGGCTTGAAGAGGCGATCCAGACTCGCGTGCTGGCCGGTCTCGATCCATCCCGCCGCCTCGGGCGCGTCGGGTGGGAGATCGGTGGCGAGCACGTCGACCCCGCGCGCGGCGAGCAGGCTCGCCAGTGCCTCCTCGCCCGCGCCGAAGACCAGCGCTTGGACGCCTGGCCGCATCAGCCCGGCTTCCGAAATGGCCTGCAGCGCGAAGCAATCCTCCCACACCTTCCGGTGGTAGATCGGCGCCATCTTCAGAGCGCGGCACCAGTGGACGAACCAGGCCGATTCGATGTCGGCTTCCTCGCACAGCTTGCTCGACAGCGGCACCGGCCGCGGCTCCGTCGGGTCGGCATCGAGCAGCGGCTGGATCCGTGCGCCGTACAGCTCGCGAGCGACGCGGCTGCCGTAGAGCTTGAGTCCCCAGGCGACAGCAACGTCCAGGCCAGCATCACGCACGGGCGGCGACATCGCGACCGTCGGAGCACGTTCCTGCAATGCCGCCACGCGTGGAGCGAGTCGGTGAGCCAGGCGGTCAAGGATGGGGCCGGCAAGCCGGCCAATGTGTCGCCTCACCCGCTCATCCCGATTGTCGTTCTTCTGGAGAGTTCTTCGAAGCGATTCCCAGATACCGGATACGAGGGGCCGCGGCAAACGCCATGCACGTCCACCGGCCAAGCAGGCGCTCCGCTAAGAGTGGCGCAGAATGCGGGTGACGGCCCGCAATGGCGCCGTGACACGCCAGGATCGGCTGGCGTGCACGGCTTTGAGGGCCGCCGCGGCGGCTACAGCGCGATGCTCGGCCGCGGCAGTGACCTGCTCGGCGGCGAGAGCGCGCTGCTCGGCGGCGGCGGCCATCTGCTCAGCGCCGAGAGCGCGCTGCTCGGCGGCGGCGGCCATCTGCTCGGCGGCGAGAGCGCGCTGCTCGGCCGCGGTGGCGCCCCGCTCGGCGGCGAGAGCGCGCTGCTCCGCCGCGAGCGTTCGCTCAGCTGCCGCCGCCGCGCGCGCTGCCGCCGCAAGGGCCTCGTTGTTCGCAGCGATGATGCGGCTTGCATACTCGGTATCGGTAGCCCGGATGAAGTCGTCGAACGTGTTCGGCGGTGTGCGGAAGAATTGCGCCAGCGCCTCATGCCGTTCACCAGCCACGAAGAAGCGGTTGAGACCGTCGAACCAGACGAAGCTGTACCCGCCTCCGAGAATCAGCGATTCCCACTCGCCATGGTTCTCTTCCTGTGAGAGTGGGCGAGTCGCCTCGACCACGACGATCCAGGGCCGGAAGCGCCCAAAATCGGCGCCGGCAAGGACATCTCGCTCGGCACCCTCGACGTCCACCTTCAGGAAATGGATATCGCCCTGCGCATGCTCACGGCACACGTCCGCAAGTAGTCGGACCGGCACGCACCGCTTGCGCACCTCCCATCCGGCGCCGCGATGCTGCTCCGCAATTGCGGCACCCGTCGTGGACAGTCCCGTGCCAGGCACCTCGTAGAGAATGGTCTCGCCCGGCGTCGCCCCCAAGGCGAGCTGAAGGTTGGTGTCGAGCGGACGTGCGGCGGCGAGGCGCTGGAAATAGTGCTCCGACGGCTCGATGTTGAGGCCGCGCCAGCCCCGGTCGTAGAAGGCGCGCGTGACCGAGCTTTCGTCCGGATGCCCTGCGCCGACATCGATGTAGAACCCGTGCCCGACGTGCCTCAGCGCCCGCCAGAGCATGACGTCCTCGAAGTTCTGCGCGTAGGATACGAAGGTCATGGCTCAGCCCATCTGGACGCGGCGGGATGTTAGACGGTCCTCCGCACGGGCGCCAACGGCGTCCTTGCCTGGCTTAGCGTCGCAAGCTGAAAGAGCCGCCGAGTGGCCCGGGAGCATCGCCTTCCGGGGTTGCTCGATGCCGGCATGGAGCCACGGCTCACTCCAGTCAGCGCCAGCGAGCATGAAGACGGACCTTCGTGCGAGAAGGCTCCCCCCGATTATCAGCATAGACCGTATCCCCGGCGGCGACGTCTCCCAGGCTGACGGCGGGCTTGCGCGCGTTGGCCGAAGCTTCACGCGACGAGCGTCTACGCCCCGGGGATCCATGTGGTCAACTCGCCGACACGCTGCACTCACTCGTGTTCTTGGTCGAGGAGCGCGTCCGTGTGAGCATCCAGCCGTGTTGGCGGAAGGCCTCGCCTCGGCCGGGCCGTCACGGCGACGATCGTCCGCTTGAGGCCCGGCGCGGCGGAGCGCGTCCAGCAGCAGCGCACCTGGTCGAGCGCCGCATGACGAGTAGCGGTCGTCCGTCACCGTAGCTGCGGGCCGTTTGCTCTCCGCCGTGTTCGCGTGTAGCAACGACGGGCACTCCTCGGGGCCGAGCGGACAAGGCGCGTGATACACCGCAATCGCAGCGTCGCGACGTTAGTCTCGATCGCGCTGCTGGCGCTGGTTGCGGGTTGCCGGACGCGCCCGTCCGACGTCATCCTCATCCTGGTCGACACGCTGCGAGCGGACCACCTCTCCGCCTATCGCTATCCACGGCAGGTCTCACCCCACCTCGACGAGTTCGCCCGCTCCGCCACGCTCTTCGAGAGCGCGATGGCGCAGGCGCCGCACACCATCCCCTCGGTCTTGCAGATCATGACCTCGAGGTATGTCCATGGCTCCGACATCGATCCGCGCGTTGCCACGCTCGCCGAGACCCTCCGCGCGCACGGCTACCAGACGGCGGCCGTGGTTGAGAACGCCAACTTCGAAGCGATCCGGGATGCGCATGGGCTGGTCCGGGGCTTCGATCGCTTCTACCGTAACGGGCCGCTCCACACCGACAACGTGGAGCAGCAGCACTGGAAGACGAAGACCCCGGCCGACTGCATCACCGCCCAGGCGGTACGTTGGCTTCGAACCCGCGACCGCGATCGGCCGTTCTTTCTGTGGCTGCACTACTTCGACCCCCACGACCCGTACATGCCGCCCTTCGCGGACGACATGGAGGCGCTCACTTGGCAGAGCGCGAGCCAGTTCACGGGTGACATCCGCAGGACGTTCCTCTACCGCGGCGACGCCGGGGAGCGGCCGGCGGAGTTCACGGCCGCAGACCGCCAGCATCTGATCGACCTCTACGACGCCGAGATACGCTATCTGGACCAGTCGCTCGGCGAGCTCTTCGACGCTCTGCGGAGCCAGGGGCTGTTCGAGCGCTCGCTGATCATCGTGGCTGCGGACCATGGGGAGAGCTTCGGCGAGCACGGCACGTGGACGCACGGCTATTCGCTCTACGAACCCGAGGTCCATATCCCGCTGATCGTGAAGCTTCCCGGCCAGACCCGGGGCAGGCGCGTCCCCGATCCGGTCCAAGCGATCGACATCGCGCCGACGGTACTCGATGTGGCGGGGATACAGGCCGACACGCTCGGGCTCGAGGGGACGAGTCTCCGCCAGGCGTCGCGAAAGGTGGCATTCACGTTCTGGGAAGACGCGAAGGTGGTCAGGACCGTGGCGTGGAAGCTGGTGACCCGGGGTGAGAAGACGCAGCTGTTTCGCCTGCCCAACGATCCCGACGAGCTGCGTGATCTGGCCGGAGAGCGACCCGGCGTGGTCGCACGGTTGACCGCCGCGGGCGATTCGAAGCTTGCCGCCCTGGGCGCTCCGCCAAGCAAGGTGAACGAGGTCTCCTCGCAGACGGTGGAGCGACTGCGCGCTCTCGGCTATCTGCACTGAGCGCGGCCCTTCACGCCCGAGCCAGGTTGCACCACCTCGCGTTTTTTTGTTTGAGGGACCCCTCATGCCCCCATACTCCACCATCACCGTCCCCGCCGGCGACCGCATCCAGTCCCGCCCCGACGGCCGCCTCGACGTCCCCTCCCACCCCATCCTCCCCTTCATCGAGGGCGACGGCACCGGCCCCGACATCTGGCGCGCCAGCCAGGCGGTCTTCGACGCCGCCGTGGACAAGGCCTACGGCGGCAAGCGCCGGATCGCCTGGATGGAGGTCTACGCCGGCGAGAAGGCCTTCAACCGCTTCAAGGACTGGCTCCCCGAGGACACGGTCGCCGCCTTCAAGGAGTTCGTGGTCGGCATCAAGGGCCCACTCACCACGCCGATCGGCGGCGGCATCCGCTCGCTCAACGTCGCCCTCCGCCAGGTGCTCGACCTCTACGTCTGCCTCCGCCCGGTGCGCTACTTCGCGGGCGTGCCGAGCCCGGTGAAGCGGCCAGAGCAGGTCGATGTGGTCATCTTCCGCGAGAACACCGAAGACATCTACGCCGGCATCGAGTGGCCGGCAGAGAGCGCCGAGGCGCGGAAGCTGATCGCGTTCCTGCAGGGCGACCTGGGGGTCAAGAAGATCCGCTTCCCGGCCACCAGCGGCATCGGCGTGAAGCCCGTGTCGCGGGAGGGCACCGAGCGTCTCGCCCGCGCCGCGATCGACTACGCGCTCCGCCACCAGCGCCGGAGCGTCACCTTCGTCCACAAGGGCAACATCATGAAGTTCACCGAGGGCGCGTTTCGCGACTGGGGGCTACGCGCTCGCCGTGCGGGACTACCTTGACCGAATCGTCACGGAGCGCGAGGTCCGCCGGCGGATTGATTCTCGCGGCGCCGTGCGCTACTGGCCCCCCTAGCGTTCGATGAAGGGGATCGTACTCGCCGGCGGCCTGGGCACGCGGCTCCTGCCGCTCACCCGGATCACCAACAAGCATCTCCTGCCCGTGTTCGACCGGCCCATGATCTACTACCCGCTCCAGACCCTCATCAACGCCGGCATCACGGACATCCTCCTGGTCACGGGCGGGCACCACGCGGGCGACTTCCTGCGCCTCCTGGGCAACGGCCGCGAGTTCGGCCTCGCGCACCTCAACTACACCTACCAGGAGGGCGAGGGCGGGATCGCCGCGGCGCTCGCGCTCGCGGAGCACTTTGCCGATGGCCAGCAGCTCTGCGTGATCCTCGGCGACAACCTCATCGAGGGGTCGATCGCCCCTGCCGTCGCACGCTTCGAGGGTCAGGGCCCGGGGGCGCGGATCATCCTGAAGGAGGTGCCCGACGCCGAGCGCTTCGGGGTTGCCGAGCTCCGCGACCGGCGCATCGTCTCGATCGAGGAGAAACCCCGCCGGCCGAAGAGTCGGTTTGCGGTGACGGGCATCTACATGTACGACGCGCGCGTCTTCGACGTCATCCGTTCCCTCGAGCCCTCCGCACGGGGCGAGCTCGAGATCACGGACGTCAACAACTGGTACCTCGCGCAGGGAGAGCTCGCGTGCGAGATCCTGGACGGCTGGTGGACGGATGCC
>WNGD01001229.1_pt1 | contig 28009 bp, 22 predicted proteins | sample 5400671 | NCBI WGS metagenome assembly WNGD01 (sample SAMN13153369, study PRJNA577476) | soil metagenome | isolation source: 40 cm soil or saprolite under grassland replicate 2 | place: USA:California | collected 2016-06-15
GGTACGCCTGCGTCTGATCCTCGAAAATATCCCAGGACGGCATCGACACCACGCGCGAGCGGATCCCCTCTGCGAGCAGCTTCTCGTGCGCATCGACACAGAGGCTGACCTCGCTGCCTGACGAAATGAGGATCTCCTCAGGCTTTCCGTCCGGCTGATCTGCGAGCACATAGGCGCCGCGCGCGACCCCGGATGCGGGTGCATACCTGCTGCGGTCCAATGTCGGCAGCGGTTGACGCGACAGCGCAAACATCGCCGGCTTGTGTCGCAGCTGCATGATATAGCGATAAGCCTCGACCACCTCATTGGCGTCCGCTGGCCGCAGCACCACCAAGCCGGGTTCGGCGCGGAACGACGCTAATTGTTCGACCGGCTGGTGGGTCGGACCATCCTCGCCGTCGCCCATCGCATCGTGGGTGAAGACGAAGATGGTTGGCAGTTCCATCAGGGCCGAAAGCCGAATGGACGGCCGCGCGTAATCGCTGAAGATGAAGAACGTGGCGCCGAAAGCGCGCAGCTTGGACAGCGAGAGTCCGTTGACCGACGCGGCCATTGCATGCTCGCGGATGCCGAAATGCAGGTTCCTGCCGCCGTAACTGCCGGGCTCGAAATCGCCGGCTCCCTCGAACGTCAGGAGCGTCTTGTTGGACGAGCCGAGATCCGCCGATCCGCCGAGCAGCCATGGGATGTTCTGCGCGAGCACGTTGAGCACTTTGCCCGACGCGTCCCGTCCGGCGATTCCCTTGGGATCGGCGGGAAAAACGGGCAGCCCGCGGTCCCATCCGCTCGGCAACTCGCGCCGCTGCATCAGGTCGACCTCGGTCGCAAGCTCGGGATATTTAGACCGATACGCCGCGAACAATTCGGTCCAACGGGCGCGGGCCTGCGCGCCGCGCTTGCCGATTCCGGCGGCGAAGTGGGCGCGCACGCCATCGGGAACCAGGAATTTTGCGTCCTCGGGCCATCCGTAGTCGCGTTTGGTCAGCCGGACCTCCTCCTCGCCCAGCGGCTCGCCGTGCGCTGCGGCGGTATCCTGCTTATGCGGCGAGCCGTAGCCGATGTGACTGTCCAGAATGATGAAGGTCGGGCGATTCTTGGTCTGCTGAAAGATGTCCAGGGCGTGCTCGATCCGATCGATGTCATTGGCGTCGCCCACGCGTAGAACGTTCCAGCCGTAACCCAGGAACCTGGCGGCGATGTCCTCGGTAAAGGTGATGCGCGTGTTGCCTTCGATCGTGATGTGGTTGTTGTCGTAGATCCAGCAGAGGTTATTCAGCGCAAGATGGCCCGCGAGCGACGCCGCTTCCGAACCGACGCCTTCCATCATGCAGCCGTCGCCGCACACCGCGTAAATGTTGTAGCCGAAGATCTCGAAGCCGGGGCGATTGTAGCGGTTGGCGAGCCATGCCTCGGCGATCGCCATGCCCACGCTGGTGGCAACGCCCTGCCCCAGCGGTCCGGTCGTTGCCTCGACCCCGGAGACGAGGTGGTATTCGGGATGACCGGGAGCCTTGCTGCCGAGTTGGCGGAAGTGACGGATGTCGTCGAGCGAAACCGCGGGCTGCCCCAGCCGCTCATATTCGGCATTCACGGCGCGAGTGCCGGTCAGGTGGAGCACCGACCACTGCAGCATCGAGGCATGGCCGTTGGAGAGCACGAAGCGATCGCGGTTCGGCCAAATCGGATCCTGCGGATCGAAACGCATGACGCGATTCCAGAGGGTATAGACGAGGGGCGCGAGCGCCATCGGCGTGCCGGGGTGCCCGGACTTCGCCTGCTGCACTGCATCGATCGACAAGGTGCGAATAGTGTTGATCGACAGCTGGTCCAATTCCGCATCGGTCATGGGCCGCCGCGAATCTAGCGCAGGGGTGGCGATGGAACTCATTTACGCCTCCACTTTTTCTTTGTTGCCGAGCCGCGCGGCCGCTGCGCGATCGGCAAGCACCAGGGCCCGCTCACCCAGCACGCGCGAACCGGGAATGGATCGATCGCCGTCGCGCAGGCGCACGAGCGTTTGCGCCTTGTCGCCGCCGGTCACCAGCCACAGGACAAGGCGAGAGCGGTTGATGATGGGAAAGGTCAGCGTCATCCGACGGTGGCCTTGGTAGGGACCGCTCAGCGCGACGTCCGCATCGGTGACGTCGAGCACCGGATCTCCAGGCACCAGCGAAGCGGTGTGGCCGTCCGGTCCGAGGCCGAGGTGAACGAGGTCGAGAACGGGCGGGGAGCCTGCCACCTCCCGTAGCGTCCGCGCGTATTGCTCGGCCCCCTGATCGAGGTCGGCTGCTTCGACCGGCATGGCGTGGATGTGGTCAGCGGGCAATGGCACACGATCGAGCAGACTCGCGCGCAAATGCGCGAGGTTGCGGTCGGGATCGCCTGCCGGCGCAACCCGTTCGTCCACCTGAAAGACCTGCACGTGCTGCCAAGGAAGCTCATCGTCGGCCAGCGCGCGCAGCATCAGCCAGGGTGTGCGGCCACCGCTCACCGCCATGCTGAAGCGTCCGCGCGCAGTCGCCGCCGCGCGCGCGGTGGCGGCGATGATAGCCGCGGCCTGACGGGCGACCGCATCGTCATCGGGGTAGATTTCGATCCTCACACGAGGCCTCCACCGGCCGGGCTCATGCCTGCGCTCAATTCCCGGTCTTCTCGACGTGGCCGCCGAACTCGTAGCGCATGGCGGAAAGGAGCTTGTCGCCAAACGTCGCCTCGCCGCGCGAGCTGAAACGTTCGTAGAGCGCCGTCGAGAGCACGGGCACCGGCACGGCCGCGTCGATTGCGGCTTTGATGGTCCAGCGCCCTTCCCCGGAATCGGAGACCCTGCCGGCAAAGTTCGTAAGCGCGGGATCCTTGGTCAGCGCGGCTGCGGTGAGATCGAGCAGCCAGGATGCGATCACGCTGCCACGCCGCCAGACTTCCGCGATATCGCGCAGATTGAGGTCGTATCGGTAGAGCTCCGGGTTGCGCAGCGGCGTTGTTTCGGCGTCGACGGCGTGCTGCTGCTCGCCGACATTGGCGTGGCGCAGAATGCTCATCCCTTCGGCGTAGGCGGCCATGATGCCGTACTCGATCCCATTGTGGACCATCTTGACGAAGTGACCGGCGCCGTTCGCCCCGCAATGCAGGTAGCCGAGCTCGGAGGTGCCGCCGATGCCCTCGCGTCCCGGTGTAGGTGGGATATCCCCGGTACCAGGCGCCAGCGTCTTGAAGATCGGATCGAGATGCCGCACAGCGCCTTCTGGTCCGCCGATCATCATGCAGTAACCGCGTTCCAGGCCCCACACGCCGCCGCTGGTGCCGACATCCACGTAATTGATTCCTTTTGAGCCAAGCTCATGGGCGCGGCGGATGTCATCGACGTAGTATGAGTTGCCGCCGTCGATGAGAATGTCGCCGCTCTCTAGGTGAGGCACGAGGTCGACGATCGTCTTATCCACGACGGCCGCCGGGACCATCAGCCACACCGCGCGCGGCTTCGCCAACTTGCGCACAAGGTCGGCAAGCGAGGTGGCGGCGACCGCCTTGTCCCGTGCCAACTCCGCGACCGCCTTCGGCGACATGTCGAAGACCACGCATTCGTGGCCGTCCTTGATGAGTCGCCGCACCATATTGGCGCCCATCCTGCCCAATCCAACCATCGCGAGCTGCATGACATCCTTCTCCGTTAGAGCTGAAGTGCGGCCCGCAGCCGCTGCATGGCGGCGGTGACGCCTTCACTGCCGTTGAAAATCGCCGACCCGGCGACCAGCACATCGGCGCCCGCGGCGACCGCCAGCGGCGCAGTGGTTGCGTCGATCCCTCCGTCCACCTCGACGCTGCAGCCCGGCTTGATGCGGTCGATCATCTCGCGCGCGCGAGTGATCTTCGGCAGTGTCGTGGGGAGGAAATGCTGATGCCCGAATCCTGGATTGACGGTCATGACCAGGACCTGGTCGAGATCCGGCATGATGTCTTCGAGAACGGCCGAAGGCGTTGCGGGATTAATGGCGACACCGACACGTTTTCCCAATGCCTTGATGCGTTGCACGGTGCGTGACAGGTCATTGTTACCCTCCCAGTGCACCAAAAATGAATCGGTGCCGGCCTGCACGAATTCCTCGAGGAAAAAATCCGGATTTAGAATCATCAGGTGCGCCTCCAGCGGCAGGCGCGTCACCCTGCGCAGCGACTCCACCACGACTGCGCCCATGGAAAGGTTCGGTACGAAATGTCCGTCCATCACGTCTACGTGGATACGGTCCGCTCCGGCGCGCTCGGCCTCGGCAACCTGCTCGCCCAAGCGGGCAAAATCGGCCGCGAGGATGGAGGGAGCGAGCTTGACTGCGTCGGTCGTCACGTTGTGCCCTTGAGCTTGCGGTATCGGCGGATCAGGTTGTTGGTCGAGCTGTCATGGGCGAGCTTGGGCTCGTTCTTGCCCTCGAGCTCCGGGATGATGCGCTGCGCCAGAACCTTGCCGAGTTCGACGCCCCACTGATCGAACGAGTCGATGTCCCAGATCGTTCCCTGGGTGAAGACGCTGTGTTCATACAGCGCAACCAGCTTTCCCAGCGCGGCTGGGGTCAAACGATCCATCACGATAGTGTTGGATGGCCGATTGCCTTCGAACACGCGGTGCGGAACGAGCCAATCGGGCGTGCCTTCGGCCTTGACTTGCTCGGCCGTTTTCCCGAACGCGAGCGCCTCGGTCTGCGCAAAGACGTTTGCCAGCAGCAGGTCGTGATGCCGGCCGAGCGGGTTGAGCGACTGTCCGAAGGCGATGAAGTCACAGGGAATGAGCCGTGTGCCCTGATGGATCAATTGGTAGAACGAGTGCTGACCGTTGGTTCCTGGCTCGCCCCAAAAGATCGGACCGGTCTGATAGTCCACCGGCGTCCCGTCGAGTGTCACGTGTTTGCCGTTGCTCTCCATCGTCAGCTGTTGGAGATAGGCCGGGAAGCGCTTGAGATACTGGTCGTAGGGCAAGACCGCGACCGTCTGCGCGCCGAAGAAGTTGTTGTGCCAGACGCTGAGAAGACCCATGAGCACCGGCAGGTTGCGGTCGAATGGCGCGGTTCGGAAATGCTCATCAATCGCGCGGAACCCCTCCAGCATGGCTCGGAAGTGATCCGGACCGATCGCGAGCATGGTCGAAAGACCGATCGCGGAATCCATCGAGTAGCGCCCGCCGACCCAGTCCCAGAACTCGAACATATTGGCGGTATCGATGCCGAATTCCGCGACTTTCTCGGCATTGGTCGAGACCGCAACGAAATGCTTGGCGACTGCCTTGGCATCGCCTCCCAGGCCGCGCAGCGACCAGTCGCGCGCGCTGTGCGCGTTGGTCATGGTCTCCAGCGTCGTGAAGGTCTTCGAGGAGATGATGAACAGCGTTTCCGCGGCATCCAGATCGCGGGTCGCCTCGACGAAATCGGTGCCGTCGACGTTGGACACGAAGCGGAAGGTCATGGCGCGGTCGCTGTAGTACTTGAGCGCCTCGTAGGCCATCACCGGTCCCAGGTCGGAGCCGCCGATACCGATATTGATGACGTTGCGAATGCGTTTTCCAGTGTGGCCTTTCCATTCGCCGCTGCGGATGCGATCGGCGAACTCGGCCATCTTGTCGAGCACGCGATGAACCTCCGGCACGACATTCTTGCCGTCGACCATGATGGAGGTGCCTTTCGGCGCACGCAGCGCAACATGCAGGACCGCTCGTTTCTCCGTGACGTTGATTTTCTCGCCACGAAACATGGCGTCGATTCTTTCGCGCAGGCCGGATTGCTCGGCGAGCTCGATGAGCAGCCTGAGCGTCTCGTCGTCCACCCGATTTTTTGAATAATCCAGGAAAACGCCGGCGGCCTCCGCCGTCATCCGCTCGCCGCGCGCGGGATCATGCGCGAACAACTCTCGCAGGTGACGGCTCCGCATTGCGTCATAGTGATCTTCGAGAGCCCGCAATGCCCCATGTTTGCCCTTCGATCGCGTGTGAGATATCTCCGATCGTGCAGCCATCTGCGGCACCTGCTCTGTTCAACTGCGTGGTTTCGAGCGCATCCCAGCATGTGGCTGAGGGCGCTCCCACAGCCGAAATCCGCCACAGAAAGCATTGTGGTTGTCGCCGGCGCGAGAACCGGGCGGCAGTGCATCAAGCTTTTTGATATTGCCTCCGCCAATAACGGTGTCGTCGGGCTCGAGCGCGGCAATGAAACGTGCCACCACATCGGCAACGTGACGGCGCCATTTCTTCTTGCCGTTGCGCTCCAGTCCGGCCCGACCCACGTAGTCCTCGTAGGTGCCCTTCTTGTATGGCAAGTGACCGAGTTCCATGGGCTCCACGATGCCGTTCACAATTATGGCCGATCCAAAGCCCGTTCCGAGACCTAGAAAGAGCATCTTGCCGCCTTTGTAGCTCCCCAAGGCCTGCATGGCCGCATCGTTGACGATTTTCACAGGACGACCGAAGGCTGCTGCAAAATCGAACCCGACCCATCCAGGTCCCAGGTTGTGTGGTTCAGCAACCGGCCGGCCGTGAAGAACCGGCCCGGGATAACCGATCGATACTGCGTCATAGTTCCAGCCCCGGCTTAGCTTCTTCACGCTGGACACCATCTGGCTTGGGGTCATCGTCGGCCCGGACGGAAACGATCGTGGCTCGCTTTGCCCGGTGGCAAGGATCTTGACCGAGGTTCCGCCCACATCAACGGCCAACACTTTCCTCGCCGAAGACGCCTTGGCGACGCCAACTTGACGTTGTCGCCCTGTCCTGGGCCGGACGGCGCGCCGCGACTTTTTCACCACGCTAACTCGCTCGCTTGAGGGCGGAGGATTTGGAGCCGATCACGTCCATCAGGTCGTTCCACGATTGGACGAACGACTTGGCACCTTCCTCTTGAAGCTGTCTCGACAGTACATGGACGTCGATGTTCGCACCCGCGAACTGCGCCAGTTCCTCTTCCGAGTTGCCGCCATCCGCGGGGATGGTTGCGCCGACATCCTCGTGCTCGGCGAGCGCTTTAAGCGTGGCCTCCGGCATGGTGTTCACCGTGAACGGCGCGGCCAAGCTCTTGACGTAGAGGATATCGGAAGCTTTCGGATCCTTAGTGCCGGTGCTGGCCCACAGCAGGCGTTGCGGACGCGCGCCAGCATTGTAGGCCCGCATCCATCGGGGCGAAGTCAGCAGGTCCAGGTAGGCCTTGTAGGTCCGCTTGGCGATGGCGATGCCGAGCCGATTGTTGAGCGTCTCAGGGACCTTGCCGGTCACCGCCACGTCCCAGCGGCTGATGAAGATCGACGCCACCGATGCGACATCGGGCTTCAACCCGGCTTCGATGCGCCGCTCGATGCCGCGCATGAACGCATTGGCTGCCGCCAGATACTGATCATCGGAGAACAACAGCGTGACGTTGACCGGCACGCCGGCAAAGATCGCCTCCTCGATGGCCGGCAGGCCTTCGGCGGTGCCGGGAATCTTGATGAAGACATTGGGACATTGCGCCTGGGCGTGCAGGTTCTTGGCCTCTTCAATCGTCGATTTGGTATCGTGCGCCAGCAAAGGCGAGACCTCCAGCGACACCCAGCCGTCTAGGCCGCAGGTTCGGTCATAAACCGGCCGAAACAGATCCGCGGCCTGCCTGAGGTCGTCAAGCGCGAGTTCGAAGAACAGTTTCTCTCCGGACTTGCCTTCCGCGAGCTTGCTCTTGATTGCGTCATCGTAGTCGCTGCTGTTCTTGATCGCGTGGTCGAAGATGGTCGGATTCGATGTCAGCCCGGTGACCGAGAGCTCGGCGATATAGCGGCGAAGCACGCCCGTCTTCAGCAGGCTGCGCGTGATGTTGTCGAGCCAGAGGCTCTGACCCAGATCATGTAGGATTTGAGTGGCTTTCATCATGTCACCTCGATCACGCCCCCGACTTCGGCAAGTAGCGTTCAACCGCTATGGCTCGCAGGCGCGGGAGCCGATGACGATCCGCCCGATCTGCCATGCGGATGGTGGGCCTTGATCGGCAGCCATGCATGTCCATCGCGCGCGAGCAGGCGATCGGCGGCGGCGGGGCCGGCCGTGCCTGCGGCATAGTTCGGGAAATCGTCGGCAGGAGCGCGGGCCCAGGTATCGAGCAGCCCCTGCACGGCGCACCAAGCTGCCTCGACCGTATCGGCGCGCTGAAACAAGATCGCATCGCCGATGAGGCAGTCGTAGATCAGCGTCTCGTATCCGACCGATGCGAGTGGCGCGAAATAGTCCTGGTAGGCGAAATTCATCTCGACGCCTTCGATTTCGATCTCTGCGCCCGGACGCTTGGCGCTGAAACTGAGCGATAGCCCCTCATCGGGTTGGATGCGGAGCATCAGGATGTTCGCAGGCAATCGATCGACCGGGGTGTCGCGGAAAAGTGCATAGGGCGCTTGACGAAATTGCACCGCGATCTCGGTCGTGCGGGCGGAAAGGTGCTTGCCGGTGCGGAGGTAAAATGGCACGCCGGCCCAGCGCCAGTTGTCGATGCCGAGCTTGAGCGCGACATAGGTTTCGGTTCCGGAATTCGGCGCGACATCGGGCTCGTGCCGGTAATCGCGAACGCTTTTGCCGAGCACCACGCCCGCCCCGTACTGGCCACGTACAGCATTGGCCGGTGAGATGGGATGAATTGCCTGGAACAGCTCCGTCTTCTTGGCGCGCACGGCATCCGCATCGAATGAGATCGGCGGCTCCATGCCGATCATGGCAAGGAGCTGAAACAGATGGTTCGGCACCATGTCCCGCAATGCGCCGGTCTTTTCGTAGAAGCGACCGCGGCCCTCGACGCCGAGAGTCTCGGCGGCCGTGATCTGGACATGGTCGATATGGTCGCGGTTCCACAGCGGCTCGAAGATGCCGTTGGCGAAGCGCAGTACCAGGATATTCTGGACCGTTTCCTTGCCGAGGAAGTGATCGATGCGATAGATCTGGTCCTCGGACAGCACCTTGAGGAGCTGAGCGTTGAGGGCCTCGGCCGAGGGAAGGTCGTGCCCGAAAGGCTTTTCGATGATCACCCGCCGCCATGCTTTCTCTGACTGCCGGGTGAGTCCGGCGCGGCCGAGCTGCTCGATCACGGGCCCAAAGAACCGATCGGTGGTCGCCAGATAGAACAGCACGTTGGCCGTGTCCTTCTGCTGCCTGCGTAGCTCGGTCAGCAGCTTCTCGAGCCGGCTATAGGTTTCGGGCTGCGTGAAGTCCCCACGCACGTAATGCATGCGCCGAATGAGCCATGACCAAGCCTGCTCGTCGATCGTCCCGCCCTGCCGGTCGCTGCCGCGTGCGGCCGCTTGCATCATCTCGGTTAGGTTCTGGCACCACCCTTCGGTGGTCTGATCGTTATGGTCGACGCCAATGATGGCGAAGCCGTCCGGAAGCTTTCCGGCTCGCACGAGATGATACAGCGCCGGCACGATGAGACGCTTGGTGAGATCGCCGGCGGCGCCGAAAATCGTCAGGGTGGCGGGAGAAGGCAGCCGGGCGTGAAGACTCTTTGCCACTCCTGCTGCGGCGTCTGCGTCAAGCGCTATCATGCAGATTGTGTCCTAGCCAACTCCTGGTCCGTCGTTGGTAATGCAAGTCTAGCAAGGGCGCGCCCTAAGGCAATTGCAGGGGGGGCGTGTTCATTAGCGAATACCGGACGAGCTGTGAGCAAGGTGTTCGCTGCTCATGACCTGGATCGGATCGTCGCTTTGTGAAGGCTCCGACCCTCGAGGTTCCCACGGACTCGGCGGGGCCAAAGGACTGCCATTCCCCTCCCTTTGCGAGAAAATTCCCCGATAGGCCTTTGCCGGTTCCGGGATAATATGCAGGCGGCGACAAGATCGCGGGCGCTTGAGCCTTGTGAGAAGAGTGCAAACGGAGACGGCGCATGACGTTCACGGTGAGGAGCAATGGTTTCAAGGACGGCGACTATCTGCCCAACGCCCACATCCTTTCGGCCGAATTTGGCTTCGGCTGCCAAGGCGACAACCAATCGCCACATTTGGCCTGGTCGGGAGCACCGTCCGGCACCAAGAGCTTCGCCGTGACTTGTCTCGATCCGGACGCACCCACGGGCAGCGGATTCTGGCACTGGCTGGTAGTGAACATCCCTCCCACTGTTACGGAGCTTGAGCTGGATGCGGGCAATCCGAAGTCGTCGAAGCTGCCGCAGGGCGCGTTGCAAACCCGCACCGACTTCGGCACCCCTGGATATGGCGGACCGTGCCCGCCGGCGGGCGATCACCCGCACCGTTATCTGTTCACGGTGTTCGCAGTTGGGACCGACCGTCTCCAGGTGACGGCCGACACCTCGGCAGCCGTCATCGGATTTCAACTCCATTTCAACACGCTGGCCAAGGCCGAGATCATGGGCCTCTACAGGCGCTGATCGGACACCCTGGAACGTAATTTCACCTCCCGATTCGTATCGCCGCGCCATCACGAAGTTAGCCTCAATCCCGCATCAGCTTGTCGAGCGTGATCGGCAGATCGCGCACGCGCTTACCGGTCGCGTGATAGACCGCGTTCGCAATCGCCGCCGCAGTGCCGACAATGCCGATTTCGCCGACGCCTTTGACGCCGAGCGGATTGATCTCGTCATCCTTCTCTTCGACGAAAATTACGTCGATGGCATGCACATCCGCATTTACCGGCACATGATAGTCGGCAAGGTTGTGCGTCATGAATCGCCCAAACCGGTGATCGGTCACAGTCTCTTCATGCAGCGCCATCCCGATACCGCCGACCACGGCGCCGAGAATCTGGCTGCTCGCGATTTTCGGATTGAGAATGCGGCCCGCTGCTACCGCGTTGACCATGCGCGTGACGCGAATGACGCCAAGCTGCTCGTCGACCTTGACCTCGGCGAATACCGCCGCGTGCGTGGAATGCGAGTACTTCCCGTCCTCGTTAGGCCGGGCGCTGGATTCTCTTTCAACCCGGTCGATTTTTCCGGCACGCATCGCGTCCGCGACTAAGACCTCCCGGCGCTCGTCGTCCTTGTGCTGGATCTTGCCTTCGGCGAATACCACATCATCGAGCTTTGCCCTGGCAAGCGGCGACCCCGGCATCTTCCGCGCCAGCCCGAGAAGTTCCTGCTGCACCGCCCGACAGGCGGCGTGAATGGCGGAGCCGACCGATGAGGTAGTGAACGATCCCCCTTCGACCGGCGCATCCGGCAGCGTGGAATCGCCGAGCTTTACCGTCACGTTATCAAGCGGCACTCCGAGCATCTCGCCAGCAAGCTGGGCCATCATCGTATAGGTTCCAGGCCCGATATCGGCGGTCGCGCTCGCGATCTCGACGCTGCCATTGGAGGTCAGCGCGGCCTTGGCGCTCGCCGGCATCTGCATCGCTTCCCAAATGCCGGTCGCCATGCCCCAGCCGATAAGTTCGTTGCCCTCCCGCATCGAGCGCGGCTGCGGATTGCGTTTGGACCAACCAAACTTTTCGGCGCCCTGGCGATAGCATTCGCGCAGCTGCTTGCTGCTGTAGGGCCGGTCCTGGACCTGGTCCTTGTCGGAATAGTTGATCAGCCGGAGCTCGAGGGGATCGATGTTCGCCGCATAGGCGAGCTCGTCCATCGCGCATTCGATCGGATACATCCCTTCAGCGCCGCCCGGAGCACGCATGTCGCAAGGCGTGTTCTGATCGAGCTTGACCAGCCTTTGACCGAGCTCGGCGTTTGCGCATCGGTAGAGCAGGCTCGACCAGTTGACGAAATCGCGCTGGAAATCCTCGAATTGCGAGGTCATGGCGATGACGTCGTGCCGGAACGAGGCGAGGCTTCCGTCGACATTGGCTCCGAGTGCCAGCTCGTGCACATTGGCAGCACGATAGCCGAGCGTGAACATCTGCTGGCGGGTGAGAGTGATGCGCACCGAGCGCTTGAGGGCGAGGGCGGCGAGCACCGCGAGCGGCAATTCATATTGCGGACGCAGCCCGGATCCAAATGCGCCTCCGACATAAGGGCATAGAACACGCACCTTGTCGCGCGGCATCCCGAACACGCCGGCAACGTAGTTGCGGCAGTTCTGCGGTCCTTGCGTCTTATCGAAGACGGTGATCCGGCCGTCGCCCTCCCACATCGCGGTGGCCGCGAATGGCTCCATTGGATTATGGTGTTCGACCGGCATGCGATATTCGGCTTTGATCTGCACGGCCGATTGGCTGAATGCTGGCGCGGGCTTGCCGCGCTTGGTGGAGTGCGCCGGGTCCCGCTTCGAAACCGCGCCGCGCTGGCGCTGGGCATCGAAATCGGTGACATGTGCCTGCCGCTCATAGTCGACGCGGACCAATGAAGCCGCAAATCGCGCGATCTCGAATTCCTCGGCGACGACCAGCGCGACTGGTTGGCCATTGAAAAGAATTTCGGCGTCATAGAGCGGACGAAAGGGCGAGCCGGAGGGCGCGATCTCGTCCGTATACTTTTTGTGCGATGAAGCAAGCTTGGGCCGATGCTCGTGCGTGAACACGTCGAGCACCCCTTCCACCGCAAGCGCATCCGCTACGTGGATGCGCTTAATACGACCTTTGGCAATGCTGGACGAGACCACGACACCATGCGCCAGGCCGGGTACATTGTATTCGGCTGCGTATTTCGCGATGCCGGTGACCTTCGCGCGGCCGTCAATGCGAGAGGTCGGCTTCCCGAGATGGCTGGTGGCGGCCATGGCACTCTCCCCGCTTACCTGATCCGCTTGTCGGCTTGCGATTGCGGGGTGCCGCGGGCCGCCTGATCCAGTGCGCGCAGGATGGCGCGCCGCGCCAGCTCGATCTTGAAGTCGTTGTGGCCGAAGCCACGCGCATCTTGCAGCATAACTTCGGCGGCGCGAAGAAAGTTCTCTCGCGTCGGCGCCGCTCCGTGGAGCTGCGCTTCGGCTTCACGGTCGCGCCACGGCTTGTGCGCGACCCCGCCGAGCGCGAGCCGCGCTTCTTTGATCGTGTCGCCCTCGATGTCGAGGCCGACCGCGACGGAGACCAGGGCGAACGCATACGACAGGCGATCACGGATTTTGAGATAAGTGTAATTTTTGGCGAAGCCTTTGGGTGGCAGTTCGATGGCCGTGATGATCTCCTCCGGCAGCAGATTGCTGTCGATCTGCGGCGTCTCGCCAGGCAAGCGATGGAAGTCGGAAAAGGCGATGCTGCGCTGGCCACCCTTGCCGTTCGCCAGTACCCGTGCTTCCAGGGCAGCAAATGCCACGCACATGTCCGAAGGATGCGTGGCGATACAGTGCTCGCTCGCTCCCAGGATCGCATGCATGCGGTTGATGCCGTCAATCGCTGAGCAGCCGCTCCCCGGCTCGCGCTTATTGCAGGGTGTGGTGATATCGTAGAAATACAGGCAGCGCGTTCGTTGCAGCAGGTTGCCGCCTGTCGAGGCCATGTTGCGCAATTGTTGCGAGGCGCCGGCGAGAATGGCACTCCCGAGCAGCGGATAACGTGCCTCAATCTGCGGGTGATAGGCGAGATCGGAATTGGGAACGAGCGCGCCGATCCGTAACCCGCCATCCTCGGTCTCCTCGACGTTGTTGAGCGGCAGTCGCGTGATGTCGATCAGACGCGACGGACGTGCGACATTCTCCTTCATCAAGTCTATGAGGTTGGTACCGCCGGCGATGAATTTTGCCGCCGGATCCGCCGCGATCTGGCGGACGGCGTCGGCGACCTCGTTTGCGCGCGTATATTCGAAACGGTTCATCGTCAGGCTTCCCCGGAACTCTCCGTCGTTTTGCCAAACATCACCTGTTCGATGGCCGCCACGATGTTGGGATAGGCGCCGCAACGGCAGATGTTGCCACTCATCAGCTCGCGAATCTCGTCGGCGGTCCGTGCCTTGCTCTCGGCGATCAGGCCGACGGCGGAGCAGATCTGGCCTGGGGTGCAGTAGCCGCACTGAAAGGCGTCATAGTCGATGAAGGCCTGCTGCAACGGATGGAGCGTGTTCCCTTGTGCAAGGCCTTCGATCGTCGTGATGCGCGCGCCATCCTTCATGACCGCAAGCGTGAGGCACGAATAAACACGGCGACCATCAACCAGAACGGTGCAGGCACCGCATTGGCCGTGATCACAGCCCTTCTTGGTGCCGGTAAGGTCGAGATAGAGGCGAAGCGCGTCGAGCAGCGTGGTCCACGGCGCGACCGCCAATTTGCGTTCGACGCCGTTGACATGGAGCGTGACCGTCGTCTTGGCCGGGTTAGGAAGCTTCTCCAAGCCCTTGCGAGTCGCTGAGGATGATTGAGTCATCGGAATTCTTCAGACCGGCCGCATTCGCTAGCTTGTGGAAGACAAGAGTCTTTCGGATTACGTCTTTGGACCCTGCATCATGCGTCCACGGTCCCGCGGCACTTGCAAACTACGAAGCTGGCCTGGAGGCACATGACGCGGCGCGCTGCAGCAGGATTTTGACCGGCACGGGTCAACGGAAGCATTCCTGAATTGTTCCAAACGAGCCAAGTAAAGATGCACATCTCGCATGCTACCGGTCTCGCGTGGGGTCTAGCGCCGTCCGATTGCGTGTCCATCCTAAAGCACGGCCCTTGGCCGGCTTTGGCGCTCTTGCTCTTATTGTGACGATCTTGCGCAGATCGCGGACTTCACGGATTGGGAGGCCAGAAGAAGCTTGTAGCACGATCAACGACGTCTGCCGTTGGGTACCGACCCGTGGGAGCCACCCGACCTGGCGCCCTCCCGCCAGATTGCCAGGACCGCCGCCATGATCGCCGGTCCAACGAACAATCCGATCAGGCCGAACGTTTCCAAACCGCCAAAGATGCCGAGAAGAATCCACAGGAAAGGCAGGCGGGTCGATGCGCCGATCAAAGCGGGGCGGACAAAATGATCGGCAACGAAGACCACGGCTGACGCGAACAAGAAAAGCAGGACGGCCGCGGTAATGCGGGACTGAACCATGAGAGCGAAGCAGGCGACCACGAAGACGAGCGGTGCTCCGAACGGAACGGTAGCGAGCACCGCCGTCGCGAATCCGAACAGAACAGGATGGCTAACGCCCGCCACCACGTAGGCCGCCCCGAGCACCGCTCCCTCCGCCAACCCGACCAGAACGAGGCCGTTGACGGTTGCACGAATCGCAACGATGGCTTCTTCGCCGAGACGCTCCGCGGACGGGCCAACGAGCCGATCGGCGACGATCCGGCTTTGCTTGATGATTCTCGGACCATCCCGATACGCGAAGAAAAGCGTCAGCAACGTAAACGCCAACGTCACCAAGCGGCTGATTGCTTCGCTGCCGAGGCTTCGCGTCCAGTGAATGAGATCCAAGGATTCGGCTCGCCCCAAGAGCTCCTTGGCCGCATCCGGATCGGCTAGGTTGTCCTGCCACCACGTTGCGACATAAATCCCGACGAACGGAATTTGCGGCACCCATTCCGGCGTGCCGAGTCCAGCCTCTCTCAGTTCCCGCACCGTTTGGACAACGACATTTGCTTCCCTGGCCATTTGAATAGCCAGCGTGATGAGGGGGCAGATGATGAGAATGCCGACAGAGAGCGCGAGCAAAATAGCTGTGATCGAGGGATGCATGCCTTTGCGAGCCAGCCATTCGCGAATGGGCCATGTTGCAATCGCAAGCACACCAGCCCAGGCAAGCGCCGGCAAGAAGCGCTGCAAGATCCAAACCGCAGCCAGAACCAATATCGTAACGAGGATGAGGCGGCCGAAGAATTGCAGAGATGACTGCTCCATGGGAGGACCCCCCGGTGCTTCGCATCTCGCCACGAGAGGTCTCAGGAGTAAACCCGTCTCACCACACTGCCTCGATCGGCATGCTGTGCGGCGGCCCTGACGAGACCGAATGTTACGACTTAAGGCCGGGCCACGAGCAGAGGCTCAACGTTTCTACCCCCCGCCATTTGCGGGTGCGACGCCTCGAAGCCCTGACCTAGCTCTCGCTTCAAGACGAGCGAGCGCGCAACAAGGAAGGCGTCCTTCAGATTCGTCGCCCGGCGCAACGCAACATTGAAAAAGGCATCGCCGAAATAGGTCCACTTGGCCCTATCCTCGCACCCGAATGATGGATGATTGGCATCCGCTGCGGTGATTACAAGCGTATCGGCATCGGCGATGCGAGGAATGAAAATGCCGGAATAGCAAGCCGAAATGACGACGACCTTGTGCCGTATGCCGGTTCGCTCGAGCATCTCGGCGAGATCGGACGGCTTGAGCGTTTCCGCTAGCCGTCCGGCGTTGACAGCGAGGCCGTCGCGGGATCCGTGCGAGGTAAGGATGAGGAACAGAATGTCGCTGTCGCCGTTCATCTTTTTTGCCTCCGCTTGCAATGTTGCAGCGAGCGTTTCGACGGTGGCATTGCCGCCTCTCTTCGTGTTGAATCGTACGACAACCGGATCGGCTCCGAATCGGCTCGCGACGATTTCGGCTGCGCTGGTCGCCTCTCTGCGGAAAACGCCTTGACCGCCGAATAGGCCGAATGACACCACGGTCACCCTGCGATGCTCTTCAGCCGCGTGCACTGCCGCAAACATCGGCGCGACGGCCAGAAAGAAAGCGACCAGGGGGGCGCTGAGCCGGCAGATTACAAACCCGAACATCACCGCGAACCTCCGTTCACGAATGCCTTGTTTCAACACCTGATCCCGGCGGGCCCCTCACCGGTTCAAATGCAGACAAAGCTGCTGCCGCACTGCGGCGGTCCGACGCCCCGATTGAGATCGCTAGCGGACAGACTCAAAGACATCCGTGATGATCGTCTCATCGGCAATGCCACCGCCCGCTGCATTTGGCTGCTGCGCCCCGGACTTGGGCAGCCCATACATTGCTTCGATCGTGCGCAGGATGTTGACGTGTGTGATGCCTTTTCCTTCGGCATACCACCCGGGCTTTATGTGTGCTCCGGCGAAGATTGTAACGATCCGGTTCTGAATGTCGCGTAACAAGCGGTTGTGCCTGGGCGAATATTGCGGGTTCGGCCCGATGAGAGGATTGGTCAGCCCGTAATAATCCGATTGGTCGTCGTTCTCGTCAAAAGTCACGATCAGAAGGCTGTTGTGAGTTTTTGCCCACTGGTAGTAGCCGTCGAGATTTTGCTGAAGCCACCTGTCGCCGGCCGGGATGCTTTGATCGGGTCTGCCGTTATGCATGTCATGATTCAAGTTGGGGATGACGAAAGCGACGGTCGGCAGGGTGGTATAGTCTGTGGGGAAATCGACAAATCGCAGATTCGACGAGGTGGCGACCGTCGTGCCGTTGGGGACATTCGCGAAGCTGATCCAGGGGACATGCTTGCGTGCGTAAATGCATTGGTCTGCGCGGCAGTTCGGTGGATCGATATCGACGGTCGAGCCGATGTTGGGTAGGCTCTCGGAGTATCCCTTGAACGAGAGGCCTTTTTTGATCAGTTGCTCGCCGAGATTGCTGGCCTTGAACGGGTAATCGGGGTGGTTGGCTTTGCTGGGCACCTGGTCGAGAAAGCCGACATTCTGATTGCTGCCCGAGAACAACCAGAAATAATTGCCTTGGCTGAAATGTTCTTCGGCAAACATGCGCTCGAAGGTGGCGCCTTCCGCCGCCAATTTGCTGATATACGGTGCGTCAAACCTACCGCCGAGGATTTGTTCAAAATCCTTGTTCTCTTCCACCACAATGACGATGTGGTCGTATACAGGCAGCGTTGAAGGCCACGACACGCTATCAGCTGCCGCCGCGAGGCTAGCGGTGCACGACACGAGAGCGATCATGCATAGCTGTGACGCTTTCGTCATTTGTCCTCCGCGAGTCGATCCAGTTGAGTGCGCCTGGGCGGCCAGTTCCGTTTGCCGCAAATGTCGGCGGATGAGTCCCGCGCTTCAGACAACCTGTGCTCCGAGCAAGGCCTGGCGGAAGCGCGACTTAAGCAATGCTCCATCCCACGGCGGCAGCACAAGCGGGTCGCGAGTGGCCGAAACCTTCAGGACTACGAGGATCGGGCCTTTAGCCGTGTGCAACGTCGGCACCGCGTCGTCGAGTTCTCGCGTCTGCCTTACGGTCGTGCTCCAGCGGAAGCCGCACGCGAGGGCGACGCCCGCCAGCTCCACCGCCGTGCTGGTGTGGGTGCATTGCATTCCTGTTTCGCCGTAATGCTCATTGTCGATGACGAGGATCGCCAAATTGTCCGGCCTTTTCACGGCGACAGTGGCCAGCGCTCCCAAACCCATCAACATTTCGCCGTCGCCGGTGATGACCAGGACGCGACGTTTCGCCTGCGCCAGAGCCAGTCCCAATCCAACGGTGACGGCGCTGCCCATCGCGCCCCAGAGGTAAAAATTGAGCGGATGATCGCCCGCAGCGGCGCAGTCGTAGGTCGGTGAGCCGAGACCTGTCACTACGAGCATATCGCCGCGATCTGCAAGTATGCGGGCGATCGCGCTGCGGCGCGCGAGTTCGTTGTGCTGGTTCATCGGCTAGTCCTTAAAGAGCTTGGTGCCAAGCATGCGCTGCGAGAGCAAAACAGCGACCATTAGGCCGGCGTTGAAGGCGATGCGTGCGGCTGCTTCCACGGCCGGGGCGGCCGTTTCCGGTTGGGTCGCTTCGTAAACGATCGCGCCGGCTAGCCGCAGGCTGTCGGCTGTGATCTGGCCCATGGGAACCTGCCAAGGATTCGCTTCGCCCCACTCGCCGCGCATGGTGACGATCATCAGCAACGGGAAGCCGCACACCTTTGCGAGCGAGAGTGTGTTGATGCAATTTCCGACGCCGCTGCTTTGCATCAGCAGGACGCCGCGCTCGCCACCAAGCCACGCGCCCGCCAAGATGCCGATACCTTCCTCTTCGGTGGTAAGTACGGTCGGCTCCATGTCATGGGCGGCTTGGCATAACTCAATCAGTCGTGCATGGCCCGCGTCAGGAACGTATGTGACGTGACGGACACGGAATTCGCGTAGCTTCTCGAAGATCAGGTTCGGCCAATTCGGCGCATCTGCGGCTGCAATGGTGCTGCTTCGAGCGGCGTCTGCTCCGCCATGTGTCGGCGTTGTCATCGATGTCCTTTCGAACCGGAGACTTTGGCGAATTGTTCTTATTGGCTCTCATATCCATCGGCGCCTCCGTGCAACCTATTCTCCATCACATAACCGGCTGCTGGCGATAGCCGCTCGCTAGGCGCGATGGGCTGGCATTCGACTCTCCGACCCCGATATATTTACCTGCCCGTGAAATTGGCCTTACGCTTCTCGATGAACGCCGTGATGCCTTCCTTGTAGTCACTGCTTTCACGAAGCTTTTCGTAGGCCTGTCCCTCGACCTCGAGGCCCACGCTCAGACTTGAGTCATAGGACGTATTCAACACGCGCTTGATCGTCTTGAGCGCGAGCGGTGACATGTTGGCGAGCGTTGTGGTGATCTCGTCAAGAATGCGATTGAGCGCTGCTGTGTCGTCGGCAATGCGCGTGATCAGTCCCCAGCTATGCGCTTCCGACGCGGGAATGCGGCGGCCGAGCATCATCATGTCCACGGCTCGCGTCAGCCCGGCCATCCGGGCCACGCGTTGACTGCCACCGCTGCCGGGGATTTGGCCAAGAGTCACTTCAGGGAGTGCCAGGACTGTATCCTTGGTCGCGATGCGGATATCGCACGCCATCGCCAGTTCCAGGCCCACCCCCATTGCATACTTTTCGAGTACACAAACGACCGGCTTCGGGCAACGCTCCGGCGCGGCCATATTCCATCCGAGGTCGGACATGCCGTCACGCTCAATCTGCGGGAACGCTTTGACATCGCCACCGGATGTGTACACGCCGCTCTTTCCGCGGATTACAACGACGCGCACCTCTGGATCCTGACCAAATGCCTCCAGGATTGCGGCTATTTGGCTACGCCCGCGATAGGACACGACGTTTAACGGCGGGCGATCGAGCCAAAGAAAGCCGAGTTTCTTGTTGGGATCGACTTCATAGTGCAAGCCATCGAGATCCCGGAGGATGGCGGCCCGCTGTTCGGCGTAATCCTTGGTCATGAAGCTTCCTTCATCGTGACCTTGTCGCTTGCGAATGCTTCATACTTGCGCGTTCCGACCTGCTGGCACGAAAGCATGGCGGACCGCCGGCCCTGGTGGATGTTTGTCCCCGCAGATACCGGCAATCGCGCGATCTGGGCATATCCGATTGCAATAAGTCATCCGACGATTGCTATAAATGACATGACAAGTGCACTGGGCACATCCGTGGTCATGGAGATTTGCTCATCGCTGCTGCGGCATCGAGTATCGCCGCGACAATCGAGGCATAACCCGTGCACCGGCAGATGTGGCCGGAGAGCATGCCGCGGACCTGCTGCTCGTCCGGCCCGGGCGTTTCTCTCAGAAAATGCGTGACTGAACATAGTATGCCCGGGGTGCAGAACCCACATTGTAGGGCATGATGTTTCGCGAACGCACGCTGGACCTCGTTAAGGGCGCCGGGCGGAGCCAGTCCCTCCACCGTCACGATCTCGGCACCGTCTGCCTGCGCCGCGTACTGCGTACAGCTGCGCACCGCTTGTCCATCGACCAGAATCGTACAGGCCCCGCATACACCGTGTTCACAACCAACGTGGACTCCGAATGCCTGGAGCTCATGACGCAAAAAATCGCAGAGTAGCATGCGCGGCTCGGCCTCGCCGGATCGGCGTTGCCCATTCAAGGTCAGCTCGACTGTAAAGCGCTCGCGGGCTGCACGATGTAGCGTTGTCATTACAGGTGGTCCCTTCGCTGCCGGGCCATCTCGAGCGCGCTGCTGACCGCGCGTTCTACGAGCACCTTCGTCAGCGCAGTCCGATAGTCGGCGGTTGCCGAGTGATCCTCCATGGGGGTCACGCTGATAGCGGCATGCTCCGATAGCTCGACAGCAATCTCGCCCGCCGGATGGCCGAGAAATCTCCTCACGTCGATTGAGACCGGCCGATCTTCCACGCCCCCGATACCGAGCGACAGTTCCTCGATCCGATCGACCTTGCCGACACGAAGGCTACAGGCCGCCGCCGCGATCGCGAAATCTCCGTGGCGCTGGGCGATCTCCAGGAAAGCATGACCAGCATCCGGCGCAGAGCACGGCCACTCGAGCGCCGTTATCAACTCGTCCGGCTGGCGCTGCGTGACTAGTGCGCCGATAAAGAACTCCCGCGCAGGAACGCGCCGTTGCCCCCGACGCGATTGCAGCACGACGCTTCCGCCGCATACGACGAGAGCAAGGGGTATTTCGGCACTTGGATCTGCGTGCGCGACTGAGCCGCCAAGTGTGCCGCGATTGCGTGTCTGGAAATGGCCAACCCACGGCAGCGCCATTGCAAGGAGAGGGATTTCCATTGCGATGACATCTGAGCTCAGCGCGTGGTTCTGTATAACTCCAGCGCCCGTCACCACCACCTTGGACGTCACTGAAATGGTCTTCAAGGCTTCGATACGTGAAATGTCGATCACTGCGCGTGGACGAACGACTCTCAGGTTCAGCATCGGACCGAGCGTCATCCCACCCGCGAGGATAGCCGCTTCGTCGCCCTTCTGCGACAGAAGAGCGGTCACTTCTGGGACCGCCTGCGGCCGATAATAGTCGAACGCTACAGGCTTCACGCCTCGCCTCCGCGTCGTCCATACCGTCGCAACCTTAACCACCAGTTCCGCCAACTTGGGTGATCTGCTGGGCTTATCCGACGCTCGAGCGAGTGAAAGAATTGAGCAATGAGATAACGCATCACACCGCCGAGCATGCGCTGGCCGACCGCTGCAAGCTTGCCGCCGACCTGGGCTTCGTAGCGATACGCGAGGCGCGTGCGACCGTCCGTCTCCGGTTGAAGATCCACGAATCCCGATCCCGATCCGAAGCCCAATGGCCCGAAAGCGCTCCCGATGAGGCGAAGCGATCTTCCTTCCGCCTTGTCGCGGATCTCGACTCGCGCGTGATAGGTGCCGCGAATGCCGGCGACGCCGATCACGACCTGAGCCGAGTAGCGATCCGGACCATCTTGGGTCAAGCCGCGACATCCGGGGATGATGGCGGCAAGCTCGCTCGGATCCAGCAGTCGCCGCCATACCTCCTCTACTTGAGCGGAGAGAGTAACCTCTCCTTTGCCGGTCAGCGCGTCGCTGACCGTCGACCGTACCGGTTGGGTTGCCGAAACTGACCGACGACGTCCTGTGGTCGCCTCGTGCGCATTCGCGAACGCCCAGACGCGTCCCAGGTTCAGCGGCAAGGCGATATCTTCGCGTCCGAGCGCATCGGCCACAGCATTTGTGATAGCAGCCGGGGTTAGCATCGAACTGCCGTCTCCCATTCCCTTCGCGCCGAGCGCGTTAGCCGGAGAGGGTGTTTCGATGTGACCGATCTCGATGTGCGGAACCTCGACGGCAGTTGGACAAAGATAATCGGCAAAAGTCCCCGACAGAAAATTGCCTTGATCGTCATAGGCCAACTCTTCGAATAGGGCCGCGCCTAAACCGTGGGCAAAGCCGCCGTACACCTGCCCTTCTACAATTTTAGGGTTGAGCTGGGTTCCGACATCGTGAACTGAAGCATATTTGTCGATGCGGATAGCGCCCGTCCTGCGGTCGATCTCAACTGCGGCGAGATCGATGACAAAGCCGAATGTGACCGCAGAGGCAATCCGGTCGTCGTCATCGGGCGAAGCCAAGATCGACGGGGACACGACGGACGTCTCATGAATTCCAGGACTGGTGCTGCCAGGCAAACCAGCCGGATTCCAGTGCGCGCGTGCCGCCGCTTTGCGAAACGGCAGTCCCTTGTTGGATTGACCGCGCACTCGGGCATAGCCTTCGCGCAGCTCGATTTCCTCAGCGGACGCATCCAGGGCGTCGGCAGCGAGCAATTTGATTTTCTGCGCGACTTGCTCTGCGCATTTCGCAACGGCATCGACGACGATCGCGGCGAAACGGTTCGAATAGTTCCCCGAAGCAATCGACCACGCGCTGGTCGCGGTATCGATTTCCGTGGCGACGTCGATTTCGTCTGGATGCAGCCCGAGCGCGTCGGCTACGATCTGCGCTGCAACGGTCGCATGGCCCTGCCCATTCGGGCAGCTGCATAAGCGCAGCGTGACCTGCCCGCTCGGATCGACGGCGAGGACGGCGCTGGCATTTGCGCCCGATTTGGGGTCCGCTCGGCGGCGGTCTTCCGCCGTCTGCGCCAGGGAAACATAGGCCATATTCGAGCCGGACGGTTCGACACCAGCTGCCAATCCGATGCCGAACAGCCGGCCCCCGCGGCGGGATTCCTCGCGCCGCCGTTTGAGCCCATCATAGTCGGCGATCCGCAACAGTTCCGATAGCGCTGCCTCGTAATTACCGGCATCAAATACGGCACCTGCCGGCGCCTTGTAAGGGAAGGCGTGGACCGGAACGAAATTGCGACGGCGCAGCTCGGCCGGATCCATTCCGAGGCCGCGCGCCGCGATTTCCATGATTCGTTCGAGGGCAAAATAGAACTGCGGTCCTCCATAACCTCGATTGAGACCTACGGGGGTGCAGTTGGTAACGACGAGCTCATTGTCGATTGAAATGTTCTTGACCCTGTAACAGCCATTCGACGCGGCGTGCATCCGATAGAGTGAGGCCGGCTCCGGCGGGCGGATATAAGCGCCCGTGCTTGCAGTATTCTTGAAACGTAATCCTGTGAGCTCGCCGTCTCTTGTAAACGCCGCGGCGACGGTTCCCAAGCGGTCGCTGGAGGCGGACGCGGCCGTGAGGTGCTCGGCTCGGTCTTCGGTCCATTTAACGGGCACGCCCGTCTTGCGGCTGACCGCCGCGAGAAGAAGGATGTATGAAAGAACGGCCTGTTTAATGCCGAAACTTCCGCCACTGCTCGGTGGCGTGATCAGGCGAAGCCGATGTCCAGGCACGCGCAACGCGTTGGCCATGAGCGGCTGGACGACGAAAGGTCCTTGGAAGTTGGACCACACCGTATAGCGGTCCGGCGCGCGTTCGAAGTGCGCAATGACTCCAAACGTCTCCATCGGGGTAGATGCATAACGCGGAAACGAATAAGAGAACTCGAAGACTCGATCGGCAGCGGCGAAGGCGGTGTCTGGGTTGCCGTAACTGAAGCTCCGCCGGCTAATCACGTTCGACCCGACATTCTCGTGGATCACCGGAGCATCGCGCATGGTCGCGCTTCGCAGATCCGTCACCGCCGCAAGCGCGTCGTACTCAACGTGGATCAGATCGCAGGCGTCTTCCGCGACATAACGCGTGTCCGCAACCACGACGGCGACAGGCTCGCCGACGTAGCGTGCCTTATCGATGGCGATCGGATAGTAGGCGAGGGGGGCCTTCACGACGCTCGGCAGCGGACCGATCAGAGCTGCGACGTCCTTTCCAGTGATGATGGCCCGAACGCCGGGGACCTCCAGCGCTCGCGCGAGATCAATCCGGCCGATCCGCGCATGCGGATGGGGCGAACGCAAGATCGCCGCAAAGCGGATTCCGGGAACTGGCGAGAGATCGTCTATGAAACGCGCCTGCCCAGTCAGGAGCGCTTGATCCTCTTTACGCGCGACAGCGGAGCCGACCCATCGCTTCGATATGGTCTCGATTGGTTCAAGCAAGACCGGCTCCACCTTGACAAGCGTCAGCGCCGCCCTTCGATCGCGTCGTCTCGTTGTATGATCTATAGGACCAGGCGGGTCGCCACGACAAGATTGACAATGGGCAAAATCACTCGGCGTTATGTGAGGGCCTCCTGGAGCGGAGTACATGAGAGGTCTGGAGTACAGGCAGCCCTCGCGGCCGGAACACAGTTGTTGATGAACTGCGGCAGACTTCGCTGAACCGCTTAAAACTGGCGCCGAGAAATGATGCTGACCCTCGATCACTCACTTCAGTCAGCCATCGATGCTCTCTCAGTTCCAGGCATCATCATTGGCCATCGTCTCATCTCCCCTGGCGATGAACATGCGTTATGGCCGGACGAGCGTCCTGCATTCGCTTCGAGTGTTGCTAAGGTGAGGCGTGCGAGCGGCGCGGCTCGTATGGTCGCGCGTCAACTTCTCAAGCAACTGGGACAACCGGAATGCGCATTACCGAGAGCTTCCGGGGGAGCGCCGAGCTGGCCCGCAGGTATCGTCGGCTCGTTGTCCCACGATGCTCGGGTTGCAGTTGCAGCAATCGGGAGGTGCCGTGACGTACATGCCATCGGCATCGACGTCGAGCCGGCCGAGTCATTACCGCCTGAATTGCTTGACTTGGTCGCAACGCCGCAAGAGCGGCTGAGCATAAGTGATGACCCTTACCACGGACGGCTGCTCTTCGTTGCCAAGGAAGCCGTCTACAAGGCCGTGTATCCGCTCGACCAAGTCTTCCTTGAGCATCACGACGTGCAAATCAGTTTTGCTCGGCGCAAAGCGATCGTGCGCAATGGTCGGGTGGTCGAATTGCGATTTTGCATCGCGACGCACTTGGTGGCGCTCGCGTTCGTCCCGGCCATCAGTGGTGAGAGCGCCACCTAAGCCCTCAGTTCTCGAACTACCCGTCTGCTCCATACGTGTGGTTCTATGGTTTCCGGTCCGAGGTGTGGCATCTCTTCCCGCCTATGTTGTAGCTGACAGCGGATACGAATTGGCGAAGCTATGAGAATGGCCTCCCCCCAATTCGTCCGCCCGACGCTATTGCGGGGTCGCGGCACCTGAGTTGCCGCTGTTAGGGTTGCACTGGAGAATTCTTCTCCGGTCGCATTTCGCGCCAGAGCCTGTGTACAGAGCATGACGGGTCGAGTACTCGGTCGGAGCGGCGGACACTACCGTGGCTGCTCTGCGACCGGTTTCTCGGCCGGCTGCCTCGTTCGTGACTCTGCCTTTGGCTCTGTCTTCGGCTCGGCCGGGCGCACTATCCTGTAGAGATAGGTTTCGATATCAGAGAGACTGAGCGGCCAAAACGAGCGCGATGCTTCCGGGGTAGTGGCCGAGGAGGCATCAGAGTCAGCGGCGGCTGGAATCTTTTCGGGCGGCGTTGCCAATCCGGCAGCAGGCGTTTTCTCCAAGGGGACCGCGGGACCAGCAGCCGTCGCCCTTTGCTTCGCCGTGGTGTCATTTTCGGCCGGCGCGCCTGCCGGGGGCAGCGGCGCGTCCACGTTGCCAAGTATGATCGGCAAGCCGTCCTTGCCGCTGCCTATGACGACAACTTTCGAATTCGTCGATTGCGATAGCTGAAGCGTCGCCTCAATGCCGCGCCAACGCAGGTAGGACTCCGAGATTCCTTGACTAACGGTCTGTTGAAAATCGCGTATGCCTTCTGCCTCGATCTTCTTGCGCTCTGACTCCCTTTTTTCGCGCTCGACGCGAAACTTATACTCCTCCGCAATGTAGTATTGCTCGGTTTTGCGATTGATGGCGGCAACTATGGCTGCGGGCAGTTCGATGCCGGCCACGAGTATGTCGTAGAGGATAACGGTGTCCCTCATCGAGACTCGGTATGACTCTTCGCCTTCCCGTTCCATCATCTTTTCGGTTAAGCGATCCTCCACAAGGCTGCGGATTTTATCTTGAATTTCCTGCCGCGCCGTCGAATAGACCTGTTCGGCAGTATATTGAGCAATGACCTCCCGCGTCAGACTGCCGATCCCCGGTTGCACCAGCACTTTTTGGTAATTTGGTCCGATCGCTTGGTGGAGTACGGGCACCGCATCACGCTGCAGCCGAAAGCGGACGTTGACTGTTGCCGTCAAACTCACGCCATCGCTGGAGATGGCGTTGTACGACTCCGTAAACGATTGCAGCCGCAAATCGTACAGGAATAGTTGATCCCAAGGCCAGATGAGGTGAAGCCCTTCGTCCCTCAGCCGACGGGGATCAAGCACGGTGCCGCCAGCGAAACGCTTCCACAGCACCCCGACTTGCCCGCTGGGAACAGTTACGACGACGTGCGGATAGAGCACCACCGCCACGAGCGTTGCGACCATCAAGTAGATCACCACGCTCGGGAGGTGACGTTCCACGAACCGCCGCCACCGGGCTTGCCTCGTCACCGGCGGCGGCGTTGCATCGGACCACAGATACGCTTTCATCACCTGTTCTCCACCGTCTGCTGCGCAACGAAGCGGCCGTCTTCCATGCGCAGTCTGCGAGCGGGCAAGTCCATTTCATCGAGATAGCGGTCATCATGCGTTATCGCCACCACCGTCTCACCGGCTCGCTTCAGTTCCGGCAACAAATCGTAGTAGAACTTGCGTCGAAATTCCGGGTCTTGATCGGCGGCCCATTCGTCGAGCAACAGAATTGGCCGCTTTTCCAGTAAGCTTACGATGAGAGCTAGACGTTTGCGCTGCCCGGCCGACAGATCAAGAGTGCTAAACTGGCTGTCGGTAAGGTGAGTCTTGTCCTGCAATCGAAATTGGGTCAGCAGACGATTCACCTCGGCTGGATCTGGATCGGGTATTCCATAGAGCTTCTCGAAAAGATGATAGTCAGGAAAGACAGCCGCTATCAGCTCGCGATAGGATTGGCGCGTGCTGTCGTTGACGCGCACTCCATCGAAAGTCATCTCACCCGAATCGGGCTTATACAGACCGGCGAGCAATTTCACGAGAGTCGATTTACCCGATCCGTTGCCGCCGGTAATGAAGACGAGGTCGCCAGATTGCAAAGTGAAATCGATGGGCCCGACCTGGAAAACGGCGTCGGACCACTTGTCGACGTAGCAGAACACGACATTGCGCATTTCGATCTTCTGGAAGCGCTTGGGTGGCTCACCCGCGGCAACTTCTGCCGTGGGAATAGTGGTCAATAACCTAGCCTCTAACCGCTCGATGTTATTCGCCGCGGTATTTGCCGCGCTTATGATGGGAATCGCCTGAACGAGGCCGAAACAGGTACCGACAACAAATACGAGGGCGGTTATCGTCTTGGTGACGCTCTCTGCCTCCACGGCGCCGCTAAAGGTGGGGACGGCAAACGCGATAGCGCCGAGCAACGTATATAGCGCGGCTTGCAAGAATATCATTCGCTTGAAGGTTTCGCTCTGCGCACGGATTTTGATGTTGGCTGCGGCTCTCGATACCTCGACGATGTCCTGAAATAGGGCCTCGCTACGCGAGGTGTTAA
>WNGD01001232.1_pt1 | contig 28001 bp, 32 predicted proteins | sample 5400671 | NCBI WGS metagenome assembly WNGD01 (sample SAMN13153369, study PRJNA577476) | soil metagenome | isolation source: 40 cm soil or saprolite under grassland replicate 2 | place: USA:California | collected 2016-06-15
TCGTCGTCAGTCACTGCCGACGCGCGGAGTTCAGGATCTGGCGCGCGAGCGGCAGTAGGCGCTCGGCTCCGGGCGAGCCGTCGCCGAGCGAGACCATCGAGCCGTCGTCGAAGTAAAGGTCGACGCGCTCGCGGCGCGCCCGCCCGCTGCGCCGATAGAGGACCGTGCCGGCGGCGAGGCCGGTCGCGAAGCCCAGCAGCGCCAGCAGCCTACGCCGCATCGTCAGAGCTCTCGCCGGCCTTCTTCGCGCGGCGCTTGGCGCGGTCCGTCGCGGCGCCGGCGGTGCGTGCGGGGCGCTTCGCGGCCCGCTTGGCAGGCTTGTCCTCCTCGGCGACGCCCCGCAGACAGCTCTTGAGGTCGTAGAAGACGAGGCCCACGGTCGGATCGGCGGTCGTCGTCGCGACGATGCGGCGGGGGCCGTCGCGCACGACGAACACGCTGCCCTCGAGCGTCGCCGCCTCGAGCTGGGTCAACGCGCCCTCGCCGCCGTGCAGCTCCTCGGCGGACGCGAGCAGCTGCGTCGCGGCGCGGACGAGCTCGCGCGAGCGCTCCTCGTCGGGAAGGGTCGAGGCCGCGATCTCCCCCTGCTCGTCGAAGAGGACGGCGGCCTCGATCTGCGACGAGATCTCGGTCAGGTCGGCGAGCGCCTGCGCTGCGTCCATCGCGCCGGACGCTACCGCATACTCCGCCGAATGCGAGTCCGGAAGCGCGCGCTCGTGCAGAAGTTCTTCGACGATCGCGGGACCCACCTCGCCGCGATGATCGCGTACTTCGCGCTGCTCTCGTTCGTGCCGCTCACGTTCCTGTCGCTCGCGCTGCTCGGCCTGGCAGGCCGGGCCGACGCCTCGGACTTCTTCGTCAAGGAGCTGCAGCGCGCGTTCCCCACGACCTCGCTCGGCAGCATCCTCAAGCTCGTTCACCGCGTACAGGACAACGCGGCGACGCTCGGGATCGTCGGCGGCGTCGCGCTGCTGTGGTCGTCGCTCTCGCTCTTCAGCGCGCTCGAGTCGGCGATCAACATCGTCTACGGGCGGCCGAACCGGCCGTTCCTGCACGGAAAGGTGCTCGCCGCGTCGATCATGGTCGGCTCGCTCGTCGCGCTGTTCGCGAGCCTCGTCGTGGGCGCGATCGGCGTCGAGTTCCTGAAGCGGTACGCGGGCGGCGTCGTCGGCAGCGCCGCGTTCGCGTATGCGCTCTCGATCGGCGTCTCCCTCCTCGGGGTCTTCGCCTTCCTCTTCACCGTCTACCGCGTGCTGCCGAACGCCGACGTGACGGCGGGCGAGGCACTTCCGGGCGCGATCGTGGGCGCGGTCCTGCTCGAGGCGTCGTTCCAAATCGTGCCCCTCTTCGTCCGGGGCGCCAACGTGAACCCCACGCTGCGCGTGCTCGGCGGCCCCGCGATCCTCCTGCTCTGGCTGTACCTGATGGCGAACGTGATCGTCTTCGGCGCCGAGATCAACTGGTGGCAGGCGCGGCGGCGGGAGGCCGCCAGGACGCCAGAGGCCCCCGGACTCGCATAGATGGTTGATGCCACGATCTCGCGCGCTCGGTGCGCGATCTGGCGTGTCTGGGCCGCTCCCGCCCGCAGTCGCGCCCCGAGACGGGCGATCTCATGGCATCACCCATCTAGGCCGATCGTCCAGCCTAAGCTGCGTCGGCCTTGCCCAGGGCACGGAGCAGAGCCCGCGCCGCGCGGGAGCGGTGCGAGTGCTCCGCCTTCCAGGCGTCGCCGAGCTCGGCGACCGTCCGTTCCTCGCCGTCCGGGACGAAGATCGGATCGTAGCCGAAGCCCTCGCTGCCGCGAGGCTCGTCCGCTAGCCGGCCCTCGAGCACGCCCGTGCCGCGGAACTCCTCGCGCTCGGGCGAGATCGCGACGAGCTCGCAGACGTAGCGCGCGCGGCGATCCGCGAGCCCTTCGGTCTCCGCGAGCAGCCGCCCGACCGGGTCGTCGCCGCCGAAGCGGGCCGACTGGATCCCGGGCCGGCCGTCGAGGCCGTCCACCTCGATCCCCGAGTCCTCGCCGATCATCCAGGCTTCGCGCGGGCCCACCGTCCGTCCGAAGCGGGCCTTGCCACGCGCGTTCTCGTAGTAGCTCTCGCCCTCCTCCGGCGGAAACACGTCCGCCTCCAGCAGCTCGATCGTCCAGCCCGGGAGCAGCCGCTCCACCTCGCGCGCCTTGTGCTCGTTCCGGGAGCAGAGCCTCGCCGTCACTCCGTCCAACGCACCTCGAGGACGCCTTCCACGTCTGCGACGTGGGCGACGAGCTCGTGCGCGGGACGCTGCGCGCCGAGCTCGATCACGAGCTGGATGTTGCGCCGGTCGCCCTCCTGGCTGATCTCCATCGACTCGATCCGGGCTCGCGACCGCTCGACCGCGTCGATCACCCCCGCCGGGGTCTCGCCGACCGGGAGCTGGATCAGGAGCCGCCCCGTCTCGGGCCGGTAGCGCCGCACGATCTTGAAGGCCGCGATCCGCAACGGTCCGAGCGAGATGATCGCCCCGGCAGTCGCGATCACGGCCGCGCTGTAGTAGCCGGCGCCCGAGGCCATGCCGATCGCGGCCACGAGCCAGAGCGTCGCGGCGGTCGTGAGCCCCCGGATCGAGAGCCCCTGGCGGATGATCGCCCCCGCCCCGAGAAAGCCGATCCCGCTCACGATCTGGGCCGCGATCCGCGTCGGATCGGCGCGGACGACCGAGCCGCCGTGGACGAGGAACTCGCGGAAGCCGTAGGCCGAGACGATCGTGAAGAGTGCGGAGCCGACGGAGACGAGCATGTGCGTCCGCAGCCCGGCTTCGCGCTCGCGCAGCTCCCGCTCCAGCCCGACCGCGCCGCCGAGAAGCGCCGCGACTGTGAGGCGGAGGAGCACCTCCGGCCAGTTCAGCGTCGGGATCGCGCTAAGCAAGCGGCACCGAGACGGCCTCCGCCTGGAGCTCGCCGATCTCGGCGATCCCGCCCGCGGCGAGCTCGAGCAGCTCGTCGAGCAGCTCGCGCGAGAACGGATCGCGCTCGGCGGTCGCCTGCACCTCCACGAGGCGCCCGTCGCCGGTCATGACCACGTTCATGTCCGTCTCGGCCGTCGAGTCCTCGGAGTAGTCGAGGTCGAGGAGCGGCACGCCGCCGACGACGCCGACGGAGACCGCGGCGAGCGAGTCGCGGAAGGCCTTGGAGAGCCCGAAGCGGTCGAGCGCGCGACGCCCGGCGATGTACGCGCCGCAGATCGCCGCGCAGCGCGTGCCGCCGTCGGCCTGGAGCACGTCGCAGTCGAGCCAGAGCGTCCGCTCGCCGAGCGCGTCGAAGTCGACGATGGAGCGGACGGCACGCCCGATCAGGCGCTGGATCTCGACCGTGCGGCCGCCTTGCCTGCCGCGCGAGGCCTCGCGGTCGGTGCGCTCGCCCGTGGACGCAGGCAGCAGCGAGTACTCGGCGGTCAGCCAGCCGCGCCCGCGCCCGTAGAGCCAGCGCGGCACCCCCTCCTGAATCGTGGCGGTGCAGAGCACCTTCGTCCTGCCCTGGCTCCAGAGGACCGAGCCGTGCGGCTGCTCGAGAAAGTCCGCCTCGATCTCGATCGGCCGCAGCTCGTCGGGCCGGCGCCCGTCGCCGCGGTTCATGCGGCGGCTCCCTCCAGCTCGGCCAGGGTCACGTGCTCGACCTCGCCGATCGGGAGCTGCAGGAAGCGGCGGCCCTGGATGCGGAACGCGGCCGGGTCGCCGGTCGTCAGGAACCGGTAGCTCCCCTCGCGGGCGGGATCGTTCTCGAAGCCCTTGCGCGCGAGCGTCTCGGCGACCTCGCGCGCCGTCTCCTCCGCCGAGAAGACGAGCGTGACGTCGCGGCCGAAGACGCGCTGGAAGATCGGCCGGATCAGCGGGTAGTGGGTGCACCCGAGGATGACCGTGTCGACGCCTGCGTCCTTGAGGGGCGCGGCGTACTCGCGCACGGCGTCGAGCACCTCCTCGAACGGCGCGTCGTCCTCGATCAAGGGCACGAGCCGCGGGCAGGCGATCGGATAGAGCTCCGCGCCCGCGTCGAGCGCGGCGATCAGGTCGCCGTACCGGTTCGCCTCGACGGTCGCCTCGGTCGCGAGCAGCCCGATCCGGCGGTTGCGCGTCGCTTGCACCGCGGTGTGCGCCTCGGGCGTGATCACGCCGACGACCGGGACCGCGCGCTCGGCCTGCAGGTCCGGCAGCGCCGCCGACGTGGCCGCGTTGCAGGCGACGAGGATCAGCTTCACGTCCTGGGCCTCGAGGAACGAGCCGATCTCGCGCGCGAAGCGGCGCACGTCTGGGAGCGGACGCGGCCCGTAGGGGAGCCGCGCGTGGTCGCCGAGGTAGAGGAAGTTCTCGTGCGGCATCGTCACCAGGCACTCGTGCAGGACGGTCAACCCGCCCACGCCCGAGTCGAAGACGCCGACGGGTCGCGGATCCATGCGGCGATTCTACGGCGCGGATACGCTAGCCCTCCGTGGGTCGGCGTCTCCTACTGGTGTGGATGGTCGCGCTCGCGTACGCCGCCTCCGCCGCGGCGAAGGCCGTTCCGCAGGACGTGACGCTGACGATGTCCGACGGCGTCGAGGTCGCCTGCACTTACTGGCAGCCGATCGGCCTCGGGCCCGCGCGCGTGCCGGCGGTGATGCTCTTCCACGGCCTGGGCGGCAAGCGGCAGGACATGAGCCTGCTCGCCGACCAGCTCGGCGCCGACGGATACGCGTCGCTCGCCTGCGACGCACGGGGGCACGGCGCCTCGGGAGGACTCTTCGGCCTCGATGGGCCCCGCGACGTGCAGGACACGCGTGAGCTCTTCGACTGGCTCGCCGGGCGCGGTAACCTCGACGGCTCGCGGATCGGCGCGCTCGGGATCTCGCTCGGGGGCGGCGCCGTCTGGAACGCGGCCGCGGCCGGCGTTCCGTTCAGGGCGATCGTTCCGGTGATCACCTGGACGAACCTTGCCGAGGCGCTCGCGCCGCAGGGACTTGCGAAGTCCGGGCTCGTGCTCTACCTCTCGCAGCTCGTGCCGGCGACCCGCTTCGACCCGGAGCTGCTCGGCGCACTGCCGAGCCTGCTCACGGGAAGCGACATCACCCGCGCCCTCGAGCTCACAGGCGCGCGCTCGGTCGCCTCGACGCTGCCGCGGATCACGGTGCCGACGCTCCTGATCCAGGGACGGCACGACTTCCTGTTCGACATCGACCAGGCACTCGCGGCCTATCGCCGGCTCGGCGGCCCGCGACGTCTCTACCTCGGTGACCTGGGCCACTCGCCGGCGCCGAACCCTCCGGCCGAGGTGCCGTACTACACCCGCCAGGCCGAGCTCTGGCTCGACCGTTTTCTCAAGGGCACCGCGAACGGCATCGACACCCGTCCTCCGGTGCAGCTCGGAGCCGATCCGTGGACGGGGCACGTCGCCTCCTACCGGACGCTGCCGCCCGTCCGCCGCCTGACGCTCTCGCTCCCCGGGACGACGAGGATCGCACAGGGCGCGAAGGTCGTCCGCAGCATCCGCCTGCGCTCGGCGGCGGAGACCTTCGGCGACAGCGTCGTCTCGTTCCCGGCCGCGAGCCGCACCTCGTGGGATCACGTCGTCGCGGTCCTCTCGGTCGGAGACACGGTCGTCAGCGAGGGCGGCACGACGACGCACGGCCTGACCGGCAGGCCCCGGACCGTGCGAATCCGGCTGCTCGACGAGGCCGTGAAGATCCGCAAGGGCGCCCGAGTGACGCTGACTCTCGCGGCGACCTCGACGGCGCAGGACCCGGGGAACCTCCTCTACGCGAGGGAGGTCGACGCGGGCTCGACCCTCACGGTCGGCCGGGTTACGCTCTCGCTCTCCGTGCTGGCAAAGCCGGTCTCCCGATGATGCGGCTGCTCGCGCTCGCGGCCCTGGCACTCGTGCCGGGGGCGGCCGCCGCGACCCCGGGCGTCGACGCGAGCACGATCGTCCTCGGGACGACGGCGCCGTTCTCGGGGCCGGAGACGGCGTACGAGCCCGTCGTGCTCGGCGCGAAGGCGTACTTCGACTACGTCAACGCCCACGGCGGCGTCTTCGGGCGGAAGGTCGTGCTCAAGATCGAGGACGACGGCTACGACCCGTCGCGCACCGTGCAGGCGACGCGCAAGCTCGTCGAGCAGGACCAGGTGCTGGCGATGTTCGACACCGTCGGCACCGAGGAGGCGCTCGCCGTCCGCGAGTACCTGAACCAGCGCCAGGTGCCGCAGCTCTTCGTCGGCAGCGGCGCGGTCGCGATCGCCAGAGAGACCAAGCGCTACCCGTGGACGCTGCCGTTCCTGCCGAGCTTCGTCGGCGAGGGCGCGCTCTACGGCCGCCAGATCGCGGCGTCGCGCCCGAAGGCGACGATCGCCGTGCTGTACGAGGACAGCGAGTACGGCAGGGAGCTGCTGCAGGGGCTGAAGCAGGGTCTCGGCAAGCGGGCCGGCCTCGTCGCCGCGACGCAGACCTACGAGGTGACCGACATCGACCTCAGCTCGCAGATCCAGTCGCTGAAGGCGTCGGGCGCCGACACGCTCGTTCTGTTCGCACTGCCGAAGCAGGCTGTGCAGGCGTTCGTCTCGGTCGCGAAGCTCGGCTGGAGGCCGCAGGAGTACGTCAGCAGCGTCTCGATCGATCCGATCGTGATGAAGATCGCCCGGCTGTCGGCCGGGCCGCAGACCGGCGAGGGCGCGATCTCGAGCGCGTTCCTCTATGACCCGACGAACCCGGCGAACGCGAAGCTGCCGGGAGTGAAGCTCTACAGGTCGATCCTGAAGCGCTACCTCCCCGGCTCCGACCCGACCGCCGTCGCGCACCTGTACGGGATGGCCGTGGCGTACACGATGGTGAACGTCCTCCGGCGCTCGGGCCGCAACCCGACCCGTGCGAGCGTGCTCCGCGCTGCCACGCACCTCAGCCTGGCGCGCAACCCGTTCATGCTCGGCGACATCCGCCTGCAGACATCGCCGGCGAACGTGTTCCCGATCCGCTCGTCGCACCTCGTCCGCTTCCACGGGGGCTACTGGCGGATCCAGTCCAAGGTCTACCGCATAAGTGGTTAGAGGCGTCTCGAACTGAGTTCGAGCGGATCGACCGGTCATTTCAGAAGGATGGCGGCATCGCAAGCGGTGCCTTAGGCTCGGCAACTCCAGCGGCTTGCCGTCGTCTCACCTTGCACCGACGACTCTTCAGGAGGAAACAGCCGTCATGACGAAAGCACTTCGACTCGCGGCGCTCGGCGGAGCCGCGCTCGCCGGGCTCGCGTTCGCGGGCTCGGCGCTGGCGAGTTACACGCCGAAGCTCGCGATCTCACACAAGGCGGGAGCCACGTCCGGTGTGCGCCCGACGACGATCCACGTCACGATCCCGCAAAGCGACGACCCGACGGCCGTAGTGCAGATCTACGCGCCGGCCGGCTACGGGATCCCGTCGGTCGCCGCGCCCGGCACGACCATCGGCCAGGCGACCGCGAGCGTCTTCGCCCGCGACACGGGTCTGACGCTGCCGCTCGAGGGCCCCGTCGTCGCCGACGACCCGGCGAAGCACACGACCGACACCTGCGCACCCGGCACCCATTTCGCCGTCTGGGTGCTCACGCTCTCGGTCGCCGGACAGACCGTTCCGGTTCCCGTCTACGTCGATCCGACGACCGGTACGGAGTCGGCGCTCGGCGCCTTCAAGATCAAGGTCTGCTTCGGGCCGCCGGACGTCCCGGCCGGTACGCCCGGCCGTGCGCCGCTCGGCGTCCAGGCGCTCGACGCGAACTTCACGGTCGACAGCGTCTTCAGCCTGCCGTCGGGATCGGACACGCTCGCCTGGCGGGCGCTGTTCACGCCGTACGTCCCGGGTAAGGGCGTGCCGAATGTCGCCGGCACCGTCGAGGCGCGCTCGTTCGTCGGCCTGCCGGGCGCGATCTCGATCAGGGCGAGCTACGTCAAGAAGAAGAACGCGTACCGGATCAGCGGCACTGTCGCCGAGGGCGGCACGGGCGTCGCCGGCGCGAAGGTCCAGATCTTCCGCGGCCGCACGAGAGCCGTCGTCCGCGTGTCGTCGACGACCACCGCGGCGAACGGCTCGTACGCGACCGCGGGCCACCTGAAGCCGAAGAAGACGACGTACTTCCAGACGCGCACCACCGTCGCCGAGCGCGACGACGCCGCCGGCTGCACGGTGAGCCTTCCGTCGGCCGGGCCCCCGTGCGTCTCCGCGACTCGCGGCGGCTTCTCCGCCGTCAGCGCCATCATCCGCATCAAGCTCTAGCCGCGAGACCGAGGGGGCTCCTACGGGAGTCCCCTCTTTCTATGCTGCGGCGAGGTGGCGGCCACCGTTCGCATCGGAACCTGCTCGTTCGCCGACGAGGCGCTCTCGAAGTACTTCTATCCGCGCGGCCTGCCCGCAGCCAAGCGGCTCGAGTACTACGCCGAGCGCTTCGACACGGTCGAGGTCGACTCCACCTACTACCGGCTGCCGTCCGAGTCGACGATCGCAGGCTGGGCCGAGCGGACGCCGCCCGGCTTCGTGATGCACATCAAGGCGTTCGCCGTGATGACGCGGCACCCGGTCAAGCTCGAGCAGCTGCCGACCGATCTCCGCGACGAGGTGAAGACCGACGAGCGGGGACGCGTCGAGCCGCCGTCGCCGGAGGTCCGGGCCGAGGTCTTCAGTCGCTTCCTCGGCGCGCTCGAGCCGCTTCGCGCGGCGGACAAGCTCGGCGGGATCCTGTTCCAGCTGCCGCCGTACACCGTCTTCAAGCCGTCCTCGTTCGAGTACCTCGAATGGGCGCGCGGGCAGATCGGCGAGGACGAGATGCTCGTCGAGTTCCGCCACCGCAGCTGGCTCGAGGAGGAGAACCGCGGCGAGACGCTCGGGTTCCTCGAGCGGATCGGCGCCACACACGTGATCGTCGACGCGCCGCGCTCCGAGTCGGCGAAGAACCTGGTGCCGACGGTGCTCGCACTGACGAGCCCGCTCGCCTACATCCGCTTCCACGGTCGCAACCTCGCCACCTGGAACAAGCGCGGCGGCAGCGCATCCGAGCGGTTCGACTACCTCTATTCCGACGAGGAGCTCGCGGAGTGGGTCGAGCCGCTGCGCGAGCTCGCGGGCGAGGCCGAGCAGGCGTACGCGTTCTTCAACAACAACTCGAGCTCGCCGAGCCCGCGCGCCGAGCTCGGGCGCGTCGCCCAGGCCGCGGCGAACGCCGCGCAGCTCCGGAAGCTCCTCGACGCCGCCGGCGTTCCGGCGACCGGCGCCGCCGAATAGACTGGATGACGATGCACGTGCTCGGCCTCATCCACGGCGCGAACGCGCGCTCGGGCGTCTTCGGCGAGGTCGTGGAGGAGCGCGGGCACCGGCTCGAGGAGTGGAGCCTCGCGTGGGGAACGCCGCTGCCGCGGCCCCTCGACGCCTACGGCGCGGTGATGGTGTTCGGCGGCGCGATGCACGCCGACCAGGACGACCGTCATCCGTGGCTGCGTGACGAGAACTTCTTCCTGCAGGGGCTCCTCGACCTCGGCACGCCCACGTTGGGGATCTGCCTCGGCGTGCAGCTGCTTGCGCGGGCGGCGCACTCCTGGGTCGGCCCGCTGGCCGAGCCGGAGATCGGCTGGTACGAGGTCGAGCTGACTGCCGCGGGCGGTGCCGATCCGGTGCTGGGAGGCCTCCCGGAGCGCTTCGAGGCGTTCCAGTGGCACTACTACACCTACGGCATCCCTGGGGGCGCGCAGGAGCTTGCCCGGAGCGAGCGCTGTACGCAGGCCTTTCGCCTCGGCGAGCGCGTGTGGGGCGTCCAGTTCCATCCCGAGGTGACGCTCGCGCAGGTCGAGAGCTGGCTCGACGACCCCGAGGACCCGCCGCCGGACGTAGAGGAGCTGCGCGCGGTGACGCTGCCGCGGATCGAGGCCTGGAACGAGCTCGGCCGCACGCTCTGCGGTGCGTTCGTCGAGGTCGCCGAGCGCGTCGCGACACCTGCGTAGGCGGTGAGCCGGCGGACCCTGCTCTGGGTCGGCGTGCTCGTCCTGCTCGCGATCGTGGTCCTCCGCCTCCGCGGATCCTCGACGCCGAAGCCGACGGCGACGCTCGACCCGTCTGCGATCCCGGCCGCGACCGCATACGCGCGGGACGTCCTCTCCGCGGCGCGCTGCGGCGAGGCCGCGAAGCTCGCGCACAGCTCGCTGGACGACCCGTGCAAGACGTTCCGGGGAATCCAGGGCGACCGTTTGCGGGGCCGCGGCAACGTGCTGTCGGGCTGCGACGGCGTGGCCGGGAAGCTGCGAAACGCCGACCGGCTCGCCGGCGCGGACTGCGTCGCCTTCCCGCTCGCCGGGCCGCGCGGCCGCGGCACGCTCCACGTCTGGCTCAGGCAGGGCAGCGGCGGCTGGCAGGTCGTCGGCGCGGCGAGTGTTGTGAAGCGGGCGTAGCAGATTCGTCACTCAATCGGTGCAATTGCGTACGACCGCGGCTGCGACGCTCTGGGCGCGTCCCCGGAGTATCAACGGGAAGAACAACCGACCGTCCATCGGAAGATGCAGGTTCGAGTCCTGCCTCCGGGGCGCCCGGCTCGGGTACGCTTCGAGTCCGGTGGACGGTCGGACTGCCTGAGCTACTCCGCGAAGACCCGCCTCGGCGGGTCTTCGCACGTCAGCGCTCGATCGGCAGCTCGGCGTGGCGCGACCACTCGTGCCACGAGCCGGCATAGTTGCGGGCCCGGTAGCCGGCCGAGCGGAGCGCGAGCGCGGCGAGCGCGGAACGCGAGCCGGAGTGGCAGTACGTAACGACCTCGGCCCCCTCGGGCAGGCCCACGAGCTCGCGGATCCGGGCGGGCGGCTCAGGCGCGCCCGGCCCCGCGAAGAGGTCGGTGTACTCGAGGTGCCTCGCACCGGGGATGTGCCCCTGGCGCGGGTCGCACGGAGAGCCGTGCTTGCCGGTGTACTCCTCGGGGCGGCGAACGTCGAGGATCGTCAGCTCGGGATCGCGCAGGCGCCGCGCGAGCTCCTCCCGCGTCGGCATCGCCTCGAGCGCCGGCTCGAGCGAGGCCGTCCGTACGGGCTCGAGCTCGACCGGGCCCTCCTCGAGCCGCCCCGGCCAGGCCGCGATCCCGCCGACGAGGATCGACACGCGCCGGTGTCCGGCGAGCTCGGCGAGCTGCGCAGCGGGCATCGCGCCGACGCCGTCGCCGCGGTCGTAGAGGACGAGTCGCTCTTCGCCGGTGATCCCGTGACGGCGCAGGCGCAGCTGAATCTCCTGCGCGAACTCCCGCAGCGCGTCCGCGTCGCTCGTCGGCATCGGCGAGCCGAGCACGAGCGGCCGCGAGCCGGGGATGTGCCCGCGCGTGTGTGCGTTCGGCCCGCGCACGTCGCCGACGACGAGATCCGGCTCGCCGAGGTGCTCCTGGAGCCAGGCGGCGTCGACGACGGCGGGCAGCTCGATCACGCGCACTCCTCGAGGAACCCGGCAAGGTGGCGGTTGAACTCGTCCGGACGGTCGATGCTGACCAGGTGCCCCGCGTCCTCGACGAGGGCGAAGCGGCCGCGCGGCGCCGAGTCGGCGAGCGCCCGCGCCGCGTCCGGCTCGATCATCGGGTCGTCCGAGCCGGTGACGACGAGCAGAGGCCCGGCGAACCGCGCGACGACCGCGCGGTCGTCGGGCCGGTCGCGGAGTGCCTCGACGACGGCGATCAGCTGCTCCGCCGGCGGCGGCTCGCCCTCCCCGGCCCAGACCGCCTCGGCGCCTTCCTCGCGCAGCCGGCGGATCGTCGCCTCGCGCTCCGGCCGGCGCTCGGGCGCGTCCGGTCCCGCGTGCGCGCCGGCGAGCACGATCCCGTGGACGCGTGCCGGCGCACGGCGTGCCATCGCGACCGCGCAGCCGCCGCCCATCGAGGCGCCCACGACACAGAGCTCGCCCTCGACTTCGTCGAGCAGCGACGACGCCCACTCGTCCATCGTCGCGCCGCGTCCGTACAGCGGCGGTGCGACCACGTCGCGTCCCTCGAGCACGGGCTGCTGCGGCGACCACATCGCCTCGTCGTATGGGAAGGCGTGCAGGAGCAGCACTTTCACAGGGCCGCGACGAGTTCGGACTCGACGGCGACAGCGGGCCGCTCGAGCAGTCGCTCGAGCCAGTAGCCGATCGCGTCCCAAGGCGAGAGGTCGACTCCGAGGCTCGCCTGCGCGCGCAGCAGCCACGGCACGTACGCGATGTCGGCGAGGCCGTACCCGCGTCCGGTCAGGAACGGCTGCGCCTGGAGCAGCCCGTCGAGCTGCGCGAGCGCCTGGTCGAGCCGCTCGCGCGCACCGTCCTCGCCGCGCCGAACCGCGTAGTAGGGCTTGCCGAGATCGTCGAAGCGGAAGACGAGGACGCGCGCGAGGGCGCGCTCGGCAGCGTCGAGCGGCAGCAGCGGCGGCTCGGGATAGCGCTCCTCGAGGTACTCCATGATCACGGCCGACTCCGGCAGGACGAACGTGTCCTCCTCGAGCACGGGAACGCGACCCGTCGGGTTCTTCTCGTAGATCCAGGCCGGCCGGTCCTCCAGGTCGATCTCGACCGGCTCGTACTCGACGCCCTTCTCCGCGAGCACGAGCCGGGCGCGGGCGCAGTACGGGCAGCGGGCGGCGTCGTAGAGGGCGAGCATCTCAGGACGATGCTACCCAGCCGCGGTCGGCGCCCTCGACGCCGATCGCAGCCGCGAGCTCGCGGAGGAGCTCCTCCGCGGGCGGCAGCTGGTCGGGCGCGGCGCCGGTGAGGGCGACGGCGCGGATGCGGCCCGGGTCGGCGCCCGTCAGCCGCGCGACGACGGTGGGGTTCGCGCCGAGCGCGACGACGTCGCCGGGCGGCAGCGGCCCGTAGTACTCGGGCACGGACAGGTACTCGTCGACGACGCCTCCGCGGTCGAAGAGCGAGTAGCGGACGACCTCGCCGTGCTCGACGCCGAGCGCAAGCGTGACCGCCCCCGTCGCGTACGAGAGCTCGCGCGCCAGCCGCTGCAGGATCTTCGGGTCGCGGTCGCACAGCTCGTCGTACACCGCCGTCCAGCCGTTGCGCGCCTCGGTGACCTCGGTCCCCTCGGAGGGACCGAAGCGAGGGCGGTACTTCGCGACAGCACGCTCGACGGCCGCGCGGTCGTCCGTCTGGACGTGGATCGAGCCGAAGGAGCGGCCGCCTTCGGTCTTCTCGAGCCGGCGCTCGAGCGCGTCGGCGTCGGCGACCAGGGTGAGGAGCTCGGTGCGGAAGCCCCAGCGCTCGTAGATCGCCCTCGCCTCGCGGTTGTCCGAGAGCACCTCGAGGCGGACGATGTCGACGCCCGCGGCGCGGAGCCTTCGCGTGACCTCGTGCACGAGTGCACGAGCGACGGCGCGGTGGCGCGAGGCGGGGCGCACGTAGAGGTCGCTGAGCAGGCCGACGCGGTCGCTCAGCTTGCGCGCCAGCGCGAACCCCACAGGCTCGCCGTCCTCCTCGGCGACCAGAGCGATCTCCTCGCGAACGATCTCCTCGATCTCACGGACCTCGGCCTCGACGTCGACGGGGTCGTACTCGGGCTCGGGCACCTCGCGCAGGAAGTCGTCCCAGAGCGCGCGGATCGTCTCGAGATCGTCGGGCGAGGCGGAGCGGATCACGTGACGCGGAGGCCGGTGAGCAGGTAGTGGGCGGTCAGGTTCTGGAAGGGGTCGAAGCGTCCGCCGGCGGCGCGGACGTCCACGTCACCATAGAAGGCCGCGAACGCCTTGCGCAGGCCGAGGTCGCCCGACGGCCAGGCGCGCGGCCGGCCGAGGTGGCGGGCAAGGAACCAGTCGGCGGTCCATTCCCCGAGTCCGCGCTGCGCGACGAGCCGCTCCTTCACCTCGGCGTCGGGGAGACGGGCGAGGGCCTCGAGATCGAGATCGGAGCGTGCGAGGCCGACGACGTACTCCGCCTTGCGCCGCGAGAAGCCGACGGCGACGAGATCGGCCTCCGCCGCCGCGGCGAGGCGCGCGCGGGACGGAAACGCGTAGGCGTGCTCGGCCCGTTCGCCGAAGCGCTCGATCAGCCGGTTGCGGATCGCGAACGCGGAGAAGAGCGAGACCTGTTGCGCCGTGATCGAGGTGACGAGGGCCTCGAACGGGTCGGGCGCGAGCGGCGGCCGGAAGCCCGCGAGGCGGGTGACGAGGGCCCCGAGCACCTCGTCGTCGGCGGCGAAGGCGTAGAACGGATCGAGCTCGAACGGCAGACCGAGTAGCAGGCGCGCGACCGGCTCCGTCTCGGCGTCGAGGGGCTCGACGTCGGCGCCGCCGGGCGCAGCCTCGATCCGCAGCTCCCTCCTGCGGACGACGCGATGCAGGCCGCCCTCGTGCCAGAGGTTGGCGAGGTCGACCCCGAACGCGCGGAAGCGCTCCGTCGTGAGCTCGAAGTCGAACGGCTCCGGCACGCGCAGCAGCCCCACGGGCCAACGCTACCCGCGGCCCCGCCGGCCACGTTCCGGTGCCAGGCAACCGGTCGTGGCCGGGGGAGCCACGGCGCTACCGGACCCGACCCGGTGCCGGGCAACCGGTCGTGGCCCGAGGAGCCACGGCCCCGCCGGCCACGTCCCGGTGCCAGGCAACCGGTCGTGGCCGGGGGAGCCACGGCGCTACGGGACCTGGGCCTGGACGGCCGCGAGATCGGCCGTGAGCTGGTCGAGGCTCTCGAGCCCGGTGCCGTCGTCGCTCGACGACGAGCCGCCGGAGCCCGTCGAGCTCTGGCCGGCGAGCCAGCTCTGGAGCTTCTGCTCGAGCTGCTGCACCTTGCCCTGCAGCTCGCGCAGGCGCTGGACGACCTCATCGGCGTGTGCGCACTGCTTCTGGGCGGCCTGCGCCGTCGCCCCGCCGCCGCAACGCTGCTTGATCGTCAAGACGCGCTCGTCGATGCGCGAGTCGATCCTCTGCAGCCGCTCGAGCATCTTCTTGGCGGCCGCGCGGCAGCGGTCCGCGTCGGCCTTGCCGCCGCTGGCGCAGTGGCGGGTGAATGCCTGGGTCACCTTCTGGATCCGGTCGCGGAGCTTCTCCATCCGCGCCGCGAGCTGCTTGCCCCGGTCGGCGTGAGCCGCCGGGCCCGGCGCCGCAGGGGCGGTGCCGTTGTCTGCAAGCGCACTCGGGACGGAGAGCGCCAGCAGCAGGAAGACGAGGGAAACGGTTCGCTTGATCATCGGGGGTGCCTCCTTTCCGTTCCACGTCGCACCGTGGGCGGTGCGGGTAAGCACCCCTTGTCCCGCCGGTTAGAAATCCGTTAGCGGACGTCCCTCGGTGGAGGGAACCTAGAGGCGCGGGTCTCTATTCGCGCGTGTCGACCGGTCATTTCAGACGGACGCGCAGGAAGCCTGCGCGTCCTGCGGACGGCCCCGTCAAGCGGCGCCTAGTCCCAGATCGCGAGGCCGCTGTCGAGGTCGAAGAAGTGAAGCTTGCGCGTGTCGACCGACAGCGCCACGGGCTGGTCGGGCTGGAGCTTTGCGCCCGGATCGAGCCGGCCCACGACCGTGGCATGGCTGCCGTCGGAGCCGCTCATCAGGTCGGCGACGAGCGCCACTTCTTCCGACTCGACGATCGCGCCTTCCAGCACCTCGTCGCGGACGACCGGCGCGCCCGTCACGTCGACGTGCGCGAGGAGCTCCGAGCCGAGCGCTTCGGTCAGGCGCGTGGTGCCGCGCAGCGTTGCCGCGGCGTCGCCCGAGCCCTCGCCGATGTCCTCCGGGCGGATCCCGACCGCGAGGGCCTTGCCGGCGTAGAAGCGAAGCGCAGGGTGCCTACCCAGCACCTCGTCGGGCACCGCGAGCTCGTCCTGGCCGATCTTGACGCCGACGCCGCCGTTCCGCTGCACGATCTCGCCCTCGAGCAGGTTCATCGCCGGCGAGCCGATGAAGCTCGCCACGAACAGGTTCGCGGGATGGTCGTAGAGGCGCTGCGGCGCGTCCGTCTGCTGCAGCTCGCCGCGCCGCATCACCGCGACGCGGTCGCCCATCGTCATCGCCTCGACCTGGTCGTGGGTGACGTAGACCGTCGTCGTGCCGAGCTCGTGCTGGATGCGCGCGATCTCGGCGCGCATCTGGACGCGGAGCTTCGCGTCGAGGTTCGAGAGCGGCTCGTCCATCAGGAACGCCTGCGGCTCGCGCACGATCGCGCGGCCCATCGCGACGCGCTGCCGCTGGCCGCCCGACAGCTGACCCGGCTTGCGCTTCAGCAGGTCGGTGAGGCCGAGCACGCGCGCCGCCTCCTCGACCTTCGGCCTCTGCTCGGCTTTCGGGATCTTCCGCATCCGCAGGCCGAACGCGATGTTGTCGTAGACGTCCATGTGCGGATAGAGCGCGTAGTTCTGGAACACCATCGCGATGTCCCGCTCGCGCGGCTCGAGGTCGTTGACGATGGTGTCGCCGATCCGCACCTCGCCCTCCGTGATCTCCTCGAGCCCGGCGATCATCCGCAGCGCGGTCGTCTTGCCGCAGCCCGACGGGCCGACGAGCACGACGAACTCGCCGTCATGCACCTCGAGGCTCAGGTCGTTCACGGCCTTGGTGCCGTCGGGATAGATCTTGCTGACATGGTCGAAGGCGATCGGGGCCACGGGTCCTCCTACGGGCCGGTCGGCGAGAGTACGAGGTCGGTGAGCAGAGGGGCGCCGTCGCGGGTGACGGAGCCGCTCAGAGCGGCGAGGTCGAGTGTGACGACCACCTCGCCGCGACTGTAGACGAGCATGTCCGCGTCCGCATGCAGCGTCCGGCGTGGCTCGTCGGGGAGCGCGCGACGCAGGCGGGCCAGCGCGCGGTAGAAGTCGAGCAGGTCGGCGTCCTGATCGTCGCCCCAGAGCATCGGCAGCCGCGCGTGCCTGTCGCCGCCCCAGCGTGCGGTGCGGACGTCGCCCTGCTGCGAGAGGCCGACCTCGGTGCCGTAATAGACGATCGGCGGCCCGGCGAGGGTGAACTGGCAGAGGGCTGCGAGCCGCAGGCGCCGCACGTCGCCGCCCGCGCTCCAGAGAAAGCGGTTCATGTCGTGGTTATCGAGGAACGACGGCCGCGAGAACCCGGGCGGAAAGTAGGCCTCGTGCGCGTCGAGGAACGCCGCGAGCCGCGCGCCGTCCCAGCTCCCGTAGGCGAAAGCCGCGCGGAGCGCCTCGAGCAGGCCGAAGTCGAGGCAGCCGTCGAGCAGGCCCTCGTAGCCGAGCTGCGTCTCCGGGGTCTCGACGACCTCGCCGAACGTCCACGCGCCCCGCGTGGCGGCGCGGAAGTCGGCCCAGAAGTCCTCGTCCGGGCCGAGCGCGTAGTCGACGCGGTAGCCGTCCACGCCGCGGTCGAGCCAGAAGCGCGCGGCCTCGAGCACATGGCGCCGCGCCTCGGCGTTGGCGTGGTTGATCCGCGGCAGGTCGGGCACGCCGAAGAACGACTCGTAGGAGTCCGGCCAGCGCTTGAAGCTGTACCAGCCGGCGTACGCGCTCGTGCGGTCGAGGCTGGCCTCGAGGAACGTCGGATGCAGGCGCGACCAGTGATTGGGGACGAAGTCGAGCAGGATCCGGATCCCGCGCCCGTGCGCTTCGGCGACGAGCCGGTCGAAGTTCTCCAGCGTGCCGAGGCGGGGCTCGATCGAGAAGAGGTCGGTCGCGTCGTAACCGTGGTAGGACGGGCTCGGGAAGATCGGGCTGAGCCAGAGGACGTTCGCGCCGAGCTCGGCGACGTGGTCGAGTCTCGCGGTCACGCCCGCGAGCGTGCCGCCGTAGCGCTCCGCCGGCCCGGTGCCCCTCGGCGGCCAGTCGCCCGTGGAAAAGAAGCGGTCGACGAAGACCTGGTAGACGATCGCGTCGCGCGCCCAGGCGGGCGGCGGGTCGTCGTCCACGTAGTAGGCGTGGGTCGCGCCGCCGTCCGCGGCGACCTCGCCCGCGCCGATGCGGTAGCGGACGACCGTGCCCGCGCCACCGCCGGGCAGCTCGCCTCGGAAGCGGCGAACGTAGCCCCAGGCGAGCGTGTCCCACTCGACGCCGGCCGGCTCGAGCGGCGTGCGCTTCCCGTCCACCTCGACCCAGGCGTCGCCGGCTGAGCAGTCCGGGCCGACGGTCAGCTCGACCGCAACCGTCTCGCCGGGGCGCGGATCGCGCGGCGTGCGGGCCCGCCGGTGCGAGACGCCGCGCCGGCGCTTCCGCACGTAGGCCGCGCGCTCGGCGTCGTCGGAGAGCGAGCCGAAGATGAATCCATCGGCGTGCTCGAGGTCCGTCACGGCCCGCCTACCCGCGCACGGCGCCGCGTGCGAGACCGGAGACCAGGAACCGCTGCGCCAGCATGAACACCACGAGCAGCGGCACCGACGCGACGACGGCGCCCGCGGCGAAGATCGGCCAATGCTGCGAGAACTCGTTGAAGATGAAGCCGCGCAGGCCGACCGGCAGCGTGTAGTGCGACGAGGCGTTCATGACGATGCTCGTGATCGCATATTCGCTGTAGGTGCCGATGAACGTGAAGAGGAAGACGACGGCGACGATCGGCTTCGCGAGCGGCAGGACGACGTGCCAGAGCATCTTCAGCGTCGTGGCGCCGTCGACGAAGGCGGCCTCCTCGAGCTCCTTCGGCAGGTTGTCGAGGTAGCCCTTGAAGAGCCACGTGAAGAACGCGATCCCCGCGCCCGAGAGCACGAGCACGAGCCCGTAGTACGTGTTCAGCAGGTGCAGGTGCAGCAGCAGGTAGTAGTAGGCAGGGATCGCGAGGATCGTCGGAAAGATCTGGATCAAGAGCAGCGACATCAGCCCGTACCTGCGCCCGCGGAAGCGCAGGCGGCTGAACGAGTAACCCATCAGCCCGGCGCAGAACGTGTTCAGGGCGGCGACCGAGAGGCAGACGATCATGCTGTTCCGGGCCCAGGTCAGGAAGTCGGAGCCCGAGAAGAGCTCACGGTAGTTCGCGAAGGTGATGTTCTTCGGCAGCAGCGAGGCGCTGAAGAAGCCGCCGCCGCTCGAGACCGACGCGATCAGGATGAAGTACGTCGGCGCGAGCGCGGCGACGATCACGGCGATGATCACGAGCCGCTTCACCAGCCGGGTCGCGAACCGCCGCCGCTGCTTCCGCCGCTTCGCCTCGGCGCGCGCTTGCGCAGCCGCGCGCTCGGCCGCGTAGGACGCGGCGGTCATCGCGTCTGCTCCACGAATGCTCCGGACAGGCGCATTGCACGATCACGATCGCGGCGACGATGAAGAAGACGACGACCGCGACCGCCGAGGCGATGCCGTAGCGCTGGAACGTCAGCGTCAGGTTGTACGAATAGCTCAGCACCGTGTCGGTCGCGCCGGCCTGCGAGCCCGGGACGGGCGGCCCGCCGCTCGTGAGCAGGTAGATGTTGTTGAAGTTGTTCGTGAACTGGAACGAGTACGTCGAGATCAGCAGCGGCACGACGATCGAGCGCAGCACGGGCAGGGTGATGAAGCGGAAGACGCCCCAGCGGCGCGCGCCGTCGATCTTCGCCGCCTCGACGAGCTCGTCGGGAACCGCCTGCAGCGCCCCGAGGCAGGCGGTCATCATGAACGGGTAGCCCATCCAGACGCTGACCATCACGACCGAGACCTTGGCCCAGGTCCCGTCGGAGAGCCAGGGCACGGGGCTGATCGACAGGTCCTTGAGGACCTGGTTCAGGTAGCCGAAGTCGGCGTTGAGGATCCCGCTCCAGGCGAGGATCAGGATCGCCGTCGGCAGCGCCCACGGGACGATCAGCAGTGTCCGGTAGAGGTTGCGCTCCTTGATCTCCCGGTCGTTCAGGAGCAGCGCGAGCGCGAGCCCGACGCCGAACGAGACGAGCGTCGCGAGCGCCGCGAACAGAACCGTCCACCAGAGCGTCCGGGCGAAGGCGCCCGCGTCGATCGTGCTGAAGATCGACTTGTAGTTGTCGAACCAGACCCAGCTGAACGACGTGAAGTGGTAGAGCGAGAAGTTCGTGAAGCTGATGTAGACCGTGTAGCCGACCGCGATCAGCGTCGACGCGGTCATCAGCGCGAGACCGGGGAGCAGGAACATGTACGGAGCGCTTGCGCGCCGGAGGGAGTGCCCCCGCTTCCGGGGGCGCTCCGTTCCGACTGCGACTGCGCTCGTCACGCCTGCTCGCCCGCTCTCAGCGCTGGATTCGCCCTAGCCGCCCTGCTGCGCGATTGCGGTCTCGATCGCCTTCTGGGCGTCCGCGGCGGCGGCCGCAGGTGTCGTCTTGCCGTTGACGAGCGCGCCGAGCGCGTTCGCCATCGGTGCCCAGACGACGGCCATCGCCGGGATGTTCGGCATCGGCTGGCCGACGTCCGAGCTGTGGATGACGGCCTGCGTGACCGGGTTCTGCGCCACGATCGGCTTCTTCGCCAGTGCGTTCAGCACGGGCACGCGACCCGACGCCTTGAACAGCGGCAGCTCGACGTTCTGGCTCAGGTACTTGGCGAGGTCCCAGGCCTCCTTCTGGTGCTTGGACTTCGAGTTGATCATGAAGCCCTGGACGCCGACGAACGGACGCATCGGCTTCTTGGCCGAGAGCGACGGCAGCGCTGCCGTCGCTCGACGTGCCGTCCGTGGGCGTGGACGAGCGCGCAGCGGGAGAGCTCGCCACGCAGCACCTGCTCGAGCTCGGGCACGAGCGGATCGGGTTCATCGCCGGTCCCGAGCACTATCTGCCGACACAGCAGAAGGCGGCCGGGCGCGCGACGGCGCTTGCCCGCGCCGGGATCGATCCGGACGGGCTCGTCGCTCATGGCGAGTTCGGCACCGAGGGCGGACGGAGCGCGCTGCGCGAGCTGCTCGCCCTCCCGGAGCCGCCGACCGGGGTGATCTGTTCGAGCGACGTGATGGCGATCGGCGTCCTGCAGGAAGCCGCGCGTACCGGGATCCGCATCCCCGAGGAGCTCTCGGTCGTCGGGTTCGACGGCATCGACGCCTCGACCTGGAGCTTCCCGCCGCTCACGACGGTGGAGCAGCCGATCGGCGAGATCGCCGAGACCGCCGTCAACGCGCTCGCGACGCTGATCGACGAGCCGGAGAAGCCGCTGCCGAACTTCTTCTTCCGGCCGAGGTTGCGCGTCCGCGCGTCGACTGCAAGCGTGGGTGAATCCTTGGCTCTCCCACGGGCCCCCTCCTCTGGCAGAGCGGTGTAGCCGGGCAGCGGGACCCGAGCCAGGCGACCGCAGCTCGCTCAGTTGCGCTGGGATGGCGAGAGATGAGATCCTCGACCGACATTCCGGAAAGGAGCCGTTCATATGCCAAGCCTCGAGATCAAGAAGCTCGATACTCCCGACGAGGTGCGGCCGTTCGCTGAGGACAAGGGCGCCGCGCATATCGTCAACCTCACTTCGGGGCCGGTCGGGCGCGGCGTCTTCGAGCCTGGTTGGCGCTGGTCACAGCATGTCAAGCCGATCGCCAAGACGGATAGCTGCCAGACGGCGCACTTGGGCTACGTGCTGTCGGGGCGGATGCATATCGTCATGGATGACGGCACCGAAGGTGAGTGCGGTCCGGGCGACGCCGTTCATATCGCGCCCGGCCACGATGCCTGGACGGTCGGCGATGAGGCTTGTGTGCTCATCGACTTCGGTCAGATCCAGAACTACGCCAAGCCCCAATAGCCGTCGGCTTCAGGCCTTAGGTCAGAGCACCGCGACCTCGCGGCGCACGTGCTCGACGCCGCGCTCCGGGGTCCAGCGCGTCATGTCCATCACGCCCGCGCGCCACGCGATGTAGGCGGCGTCCTCGACGTCGGTCGTCAAGAAGTGCCAGTCGTCTTGCGGCCGCCAGCCGCTTACGGCCTCGATCGTGTCGGCCGTCGCCGCGCGCAATGCGTCATCCTCCACCTCGAGCGCGCGCCCGCGCAGCTTCAGCTCCGCGCCCGGATCGCCCGCGTTCGTCACCGGTGCGTTCAGGACGACGCGCGGGTCGCGGAGGAGGTCGCGGGCCTTGAGCGTGCCGGGGATGATCGCGTGCATCAGGTGTCCCTCGACGATGTGCGCCTCGACCGGGCTGATCCGCGGCGTCCCGTCACGGCGGATCGTGCCGGCGAGGAGGAAGTGGAACGTCTCGATTAGGTCGCGGCCACGGGCGGCCAGCTCCGGCGCGGCCTCCTCGAGCTCCGCCCAGCAGGCCACTACAGGTGCGAGGTGAGCCCGGCCCCGGTCGCGTCCTCGACGCCGGCGGGCTGCGATCCGTCCTGCGCGTTCTCGTACCAGGAGTACGCGTACCGGCCGTCGTCCAGATCCTGCGCGAACTTCGAGAGCTTGAGCGGATGGAACGTGTCGCACATGACGGCGAGCTCGCTCGTCTCGTGCATCCCGATCGCAGCCTCGGCAAGACCCGGCTGCGGCCCGTGCGGGAGACCGGACGGATGGAGCGTGATCGAGCCGACCTCGACGCCCTTGCGCGAGCCGAAGTTGCCGGAGACGTAGTAGATCATCTCCTCTGACTGCAGGTTCGAGTGGTGGTACGGGATCGGGACCGCGAGCGGGTCGAAGTCGAGCTTGCGCGGGCAGAACGAGCAGATAACGAAGTTCGGGCCCTGGAAGGTCTGGTGCGAGGGCGGCGGCTGGTGGATCCGGCCCGTGATCGGCTCGAAGTCGTGGATCGAGAAGGTCCACGGGTAGAGGTAGCCGTCCCAGCCGACGACGTCGAACGGGTGGTAGTCGAGAACATAGGTCTGGTACCCGCCGCGGACGCGCACCTTGACCGGGAACTCGCCCTTCTCGCGGACCGTGTTGAGGTGCGTGGGCGGGTGAATGTCGCGGTGGTAGTACGGTGCGCCTTCGAGCAGCTGGCCGTACTGGTTCCGGTAGCGGCGGGGGATCTCGATCAGGCCGGGCGTCTCGAAGACGAGGTGCAGCTGCGGCCCGGTCGGCGCAAAGCGGTACGTCGTGCCGCGCGGGACGACGAGGTAGTCGCCGTCCTTGTACGGGACGTCGCCGAAGATCGTCTCGAGCGTGCCGGAGCCCTCGTGGACGAAGATGACCTCGTCGCCCTCGCCGTTGCGGAAGAAGTAGTCCATGCGCTTCGCCGGGCGGCAAAGCGCTATTTCGACGTCTGCGTTCCACATCAGCGTGCGTCGCCCGCTGATCTCGTCTCCCTCGGACTTGGTGCCGTAAGTCTTGAAGTGCCGGTGCGCGTGCGCCTCGGGCACCCATTCCTTGCGCTCGATCGGCTCGAAGTCGCCGAGCTCCATCACGCGGCAGGGCGACTGCAGGTGGTAGAGGATCGACTCGTTGCCCGTGAAGCCCTCGAGCCCCATCACTTCTTCGGTGAGGAGCGTGCCGTTCTCGCGGAACTGCGTGTGCCGCTTACGCGGGACCTCGCCCAGGCGCTGGTAGAAGGGCATGGGCCGAAGGATAGCCCCGGGTCAAGCGACCAGGGCCGCGACGCGCCGTCCGACGACGGGCGCGAACTTGAAGCCGTGGCCCGAGCAGGCCGAGGCGACCACGATCCGCCCGTGCCGCTCGAGCACGAACGACTCGTCGGCCGTGGTGGTGTAGAAGCAGGTGTCGGTCGCGACCGGCGCGGGATCCGCTGCAGGGAAGCGCTCGGCGACCCAGGCGGCGATCTGCTCGACGGTCGCCTGGTCGGGTGCGGCCGGCTCGTCGGGATCCGCCTCTCGACCGGTCATGTGCGCACCGGCCTTGAGCCCGTGCATTGGATCGGGCAGCCCGTACGTCAGGTGGCCGTGCACGTCGCGGTCGACGACGACCGGAAACTCGCGGTCGAGGCGGAAGTAGGCGACCGTCTCGCGCGTCTCCCGGACGGGGAGGTCGATCCCGACCGGGGCGAGCAGCTTGCGTGCCCATGGGCCGGCCGCGACGACGACGAGATCGGCGTCGAGATCGTCGAGCCGTTCGACCCGGGCTCCCGTCTGCACGTCGACGTCGCGGAGGAGTGCGCGGCGCGCGAGGTCGGCTCGGACGATCCCGGCGTCCGGCTGGAGCAGCGCGGTCCAGCCGTCGGGGACTGCCACGTCGTAGCGCGTCGCGTCGGCCTCCTCCCAGCGGACGCCGCAGCGCTCGAGCGCGTCCCGCGAGCTCTGCCCGAGGTCGGCGACCACCTCGAGCAGCCCGACGAGCTGGAGCAGCTGCTCCCCCGACTCGGCCTCGAGCTCGCGCCAGGCCGCGAGCGCGTCGCGCGCGAGCTCGACCCAGTGCGGGTCGGTGTAGGCGAGCCGAAAGATCCGGGTACGCCCGTGGCTCGAACCGCGCTCGTGCTCGAGCTCGAACTGCTCCAGGACGGTCACGTCGTGCCCGTCCCGCGCCAGCGCCCAGGCCGCCGCCGACCCGATGACGCCCGCCCCCACGACCGCGACCCGCACCCGCGTATCCTGCCCGCCCGAGCCCTGTCCCGGTGCCAGGCACCCGGTCCTGTCCGACCGAGCCCTGTCCCGGTGCCAGGCACCCGGTCCTGTCCGCCCCAGCCCCGTCCCGGTGCCAGGCACCCGGTCCTGTCCCGCCCCAGCCCCGTCCCGGTGCCAGGCAACGGGTCCTGTCCCGCCCAGCCCTGTCCCGGTGCCAGGCAACGGGTCGTGGCTGGGGCGGCCGTGGACGAGCGGGTCGCGTCGTTCCTGGACGTCTGGGTTCGGCCGAGCTGACCGGGGGCGAAGTGGTGCACCCCGACGGCGTCACGTCCGAGCGGCGTCCATTCGGCGGGGAGCGGGCCGTCGCCGCAGCGCGGCGCTAGGTTTCCCGGCGATGCCGCGGACGCCGAACGACATGCGCGGGGCGATCATCAGGAACCTGCGCGAAAAGACCGGGCGAACGATCGAGCAGTGGGCCGAGGTGCTGCGCGCGAGCGGACCGGACGGCAAGCGCAAGGACCGGATCGCGTGGCTCCAGTCCGAGCACGGCCTCGGCCACGGACAGGCCGCGATGATCGTCGACTGGACCGACCGGCCCGATGTGCTCGAGGAGCGGGACGCGGCCGAGCTCGTCGAGGCGCAGCTCGAGGGCAAGGATGCCGTGCGGCCGATCTTCGCGCGCCTCAGCTCGCTGATCGAGGAGCTCGGCCCCGATGTCGCCACGGAGCCGCGCAAGACGTACGTCGCGTTCTCGCGCGGCCGCCAGTTCGCGCTCCTGCAGGCGTCGACGCCGACGAGGCTCGACGTCGGGCTCGTCCTCCCCGGCGCCGACGAGACAGAGCGGCTCCGGCCGGCAGGCTCCTTCGGCAGCGGGCGGATCACGCACCGCGTCTCGCTCGCGCACGAGGACGAGATCGACGGCGAGCTGACGGAGTGGCTCCGCGCAGCGTACGACGGCGCCTAACGACCGCACCTAGGGTTCGGTGTGAACGATCACGTCGGTGATCTCGGGCCGCTCGCGCCGGATCGCCTCCTCGATCTCGCTCGCGCGCGAGTGCGCGTCGGCGAGCGCGCTCCCTGGGTCGAGGCCGAGCGTGAGGAATGCGACGAGGCCCTCGTCGGTGCGGAGGAAGCGAAGCTCGCGCGGATCGGCGCCCGTCAGCTCGCGCACGATCCGGCGCACGGTCTCCGCGTCGAGCGCGACCTCCGCTTCGCGTGCCTGCGTCCCGGCGGCCTCCTCGGCGAGCGGCTCGAGATGCGTCTGGATCGACGTCACCTCGGGCACGGCGTCGGCGATCGCCCCCTCCACCTCGGTCGCGATCTCGTGCGCCTGCTCGAGGCTGAGGTCGCGCGGCAGCTTGAGGTGAAGCGAGAGCTCCGTGCCCGAGTCGACCGAGAGGACGCTCACGTTGTGCACCTCGCGGACGCGCGGCACGCCGAGCGCGGCTGCGTGCGCCCGCTCGCGGATCGCCGCGTCGCCGCCGATCGGCTCGACGTGGACAACGACGTCGCTCTCCGGGAGCGCGCGCTGCACCGCCTCTTCGACCGCGTCGGCCGCCGCATGCCCCTGGGCTACGGCGTCCGCCGGCGAGACCCCGATGACGACGTCGGCGAAGTGCCGACCGGCCGCCTGCCGCATCCTGAGGCGCCGCAGGTCGACGGCCGGGACGACGCCCGCGATCGCCTGGCGCGCGGCCGCCTCCGCCTCGGCCGGCACGCGGTCCATCAGCACGTCGACGTTGCGCCGCATCAGCCGGGCCGCCGCCAGGAGCACGAGCACGGCCACGAACAGCGCGGCGACCGCGTCGGCCTTCGGGTGGCCGGCCCGCACGAGCACGAGCCCGACGAGCACCGCGACCGAGCCGGCGAGGTCGCTGCCGAAATGGAGCGCGTTGGACGCGAGAGCCGCGCTCTCGTAGCGGCGGGCCGCGCGTGCCGAGACGATCGTACGGCTGACGTCGACGAGGATGACGACGCCGACGACCGCGAGCGCGTACCAGGCCGCGTCGACGTGCGGCGACGCGTGCCCGGTCAGCCTCAGCACCGCGCGCCACGCGATGAAGAGGCTGACGAGGACGAGGATCGCAGCCTCACCGAGCGCCGCGAGATGCTCGGCCTTGCCGTGTCCGTACTGGTGTCCGCGGTCGGCGGGACGCCCGGCGACGCCGACGGCGAAGAAGGTCAGCAGCGCCGCGACGAGATCCGTGCCCGAGTGGGCCGCCTCCGAGAGCAGCCCGAGGCTGCCCGTCGCAAGGCCGATCCCGAGCTTGAGTCCGATCAGCGCGACGGCAGCGAAGACCGAGACGAGCGCAGTTCGGCGTTGTGGAGTCACGACGGAAGGCTAAAGAAGAGCCCGCCGAGGCGGGCTCTTCCGAACGAGGCTCCAGCGGTTGACCGCTACGCGGTAGCGATGTCGCCGCTGAAGTACTCGTGGACCCCGTCGGTGCCGCGGTCCTCCCAGTGGCGGTACTTCAGGCGCTGGTCGCCCGAGCGGTACTCGAAGTCGAACTTGCAGCCGGCATAACCGTTGAAGCAGGTGAACCGGCTCGGATTGCCGAAGACCGTCGTGAGGAAGTCGGTCATCGTCGCGCAGTTGGCGGCCGTGCACGCGTTCGGGTTGTAGGTCCCGGCCGAGACGGTCCCCTTGAGGTAGCCGTGGAACTTCCCGGCGATTCCGGCCAGGACGACCGAGCCGTGATGCTTGCCGCGGTTGTCGCACTTGCCCGGGCTGACCGGCCCGGTGGTGACGAACGTCCCGCGGTCGCGGCGCTCGACGCGGAAGGTGCCGTCCTCGTTCTGCTTCACGCGCCAGGTCCGCTGCGTCGTGTCGACGGCCCATTTCTGTCCGCTCTCGAACCCAGGCTGGCCGCTGCACGAGCCGTTGCCGTCCGAGGTCAGCGTGTACGGGCCGAACGTCATCTGCCGGGCGGGAGGTTTCTTGCCCTTCCCGCCTGGGTGCCCGTTGTTCGCGAGGCCCGCGGCCGCGAAGCACAGCGCCGTAAGGGCCAGGGCGGGCATCACGAGTCGTTTCATCCGGAACTCCCCCTTTTATGGCTTTCAAATAAGAAGATGCCGGGGGAGCCGGCGACCTTGCGGCGCGCCTACGCGCCGATCGGCACGAGCGGCCAGATGACCACGTCCTGCCGTCGCGAGAAGTGGCTGAGCGGCGCCTCGGCCGGAAGCTCGAGCGGAGCCATCGTGTTCAGCTCGAGCTCGACCTCCGCGTCCTGGAGCGGCCACGGGGTGTGATGGATCTCGGCGCGGGAGAGCCGCCCTCGCCCGTCGACGACGTACAGGCAGTAGCGCTCGCACAGGAACGCCTCGAGCGACCCGGGCCGCGGCTCGCGCACCTCGCCGACCGGGCGGTAGCGGCCGCTGAACGCGCGTCCCGGCTCGTCGGCCCGCGCGCACTCGAACTCGATCCACTCACCGCGCCGCGCGGCGCTCATCCGCGCGTGAAAGTACGGCAGCCGGTACAGCCGCCGCGCGGCCTCGACGGCGAGCGCGCTCGAGGCGTCGAGGCTGAGGAACCAGATTCCGGGCTTGTCCTGGGCGCGCACGTACGTCCGGACGTTCAGCTCGAGGAAGCTCGAGATGCCAGGCAGCGGCAGCATGCCGCGCAGGCGCAGGCCGGAGATACGGAACGGCGTCACGCCGAGCCAGGCGCTGCCGTCGAACGTCTCCAGCTCGAGCCCCTCCGGCAGCTGCGGCTCGAGCGCGTCGGCCGGCACCCGCCAGTGCGCGAAGAGCAGGTCTTCCCA
>WNGD01003199.1_pt1 | contig 27985 bp, 27 predicted proteins | sample 5400671 | NCBI WGS metagenome assembly WNGD01 (sample SAMN13153369, study PRJNA577476) | soil metagenome | isolation source: 40 cm soil or saprolite under grassland replicate 2 | place: USA:California | collected 2016-06-15
GCCGGCGCGCGCGCACGCGAGCAGTTCCTCGCCGCCGCGCCCGAACACCAACGGGTCGCCGCCTTTGAGCCGGGCGACGACCCGCCCCGACCTCGCGTGCTCGACGAGGAGTGAGCAGATCCGCTCCTGCGGGACGGCGGCCCGGCCCGGCTCCTTGCCCACGTAGATGCGCTCGGCCTCCCGCCGGCACAGCTCCAGCAAGGCCGGCGCGACGAGACGATCGAAGATCACGACGTCTGCTTCGCGGAGGGCTCGCGCCCCCTTCAGGGTGATCAGTTCGGGATCGCCGGGCCCTGCCCCGATCAGGACGACCCGGCCGGTCACGTCGCGTCCGCCCCGTCGAGCAGCCGCGCCCGCAACCGGGCGCGGAGCTCCTCGACCTCGCCTCCACGGACCAGTTCGGCCGCTTCGTCTGGATCGAGCGCTTCGGCCCAGCGCCGCGAACGTGTCCGGAGGTCCGGAAGGAGGGGCGACGTCTCCTCCCGGACCTCTCGGAGGACCCGCAGGACCTCGGCCCATTCGGGGCCGTACTGGGCCTCCAGCCGCTCTCGCATCTTCTTCGCGAGCGCCGGCGATGCGCCGCCGGTGCCGATCGCGAGGAGGAGCTCGCCCCGACGGACCACGGCCGGCGCAGCCCAGTCGCACTGCGGGATATCGTCAACCACATTGACCAACGCGCCGGCTTCGCGCGCCGCCGTCGCGATCCGCGCTCGGACGGCAGGGTCGGGGTCGTGCGCGATCACGAGGAAGGCACCGGCGAAGTCGGTCGCATACCAGGTCCGGCGAAGCACCGACACACCGTCCAGTCCCTCGAGGTCGTCGAGGCGATCCGAAGGCTCGGGAGCCACCACCACCACCTCAGTAGCGCCGCCTGCGAGGAGCCCTTCGACCTTGCCTTCGCGCACCGGAAGCCCGCCGACCACGACGCATCGCCGGCCGGCGAGCTCAAGCAGGACGGGATAGCCGAACGGCATCAGCAGGCCACCGTGTAGTGGTGCGACCGGAAGGGTGGCGGCGGTGCGGCTTCGCGCTCGGTGCCCTCGTAGTCCTCGAGGTGCTCCGTGTAACTGACCCACATCGAGGCCTCGGGGTTGTACTCGCGCTGCAGGTTCTTCTTCGCGCGGTCGAGGTTCCGAAGCGCCAGCCGCTTCACGGCCGACAGGTCGTCGATCGGCGCGTCCTCGAACGCGCCTGCGGCCTTGACCCACGCCTCCATCCCGGCGTCCGTGCGGATCAGCACGGTCGAGGTGCCGGGCTCGCTCCCGATGTTGCCGACGACCATGTCGGCTCCGAGCGCCGCGAAGTCGGCGCACTCGTCGCACCCCTTGAGCGATGCGGCGTGGAAGTCCTTCACTGGCTTCTTCATCAGCTCCTCGCCGCCCTCGCCCACGGCGACCAGCTTGCCCTCGCGGATGTCGATCTTCTTGACCTCCCCGAGATTCACCCCCTCGCCGGCGACCATCGGGATCAGCTTCTTGGGGTCGAACGAACGCGTGCAGAACAGGCCGATCGCGAGCACGACCTTGTGCGCGAGCGTCTCGCGCCGCTCCCATGGGAACTTCTGGATCGCCCGGAGGCCGCTGATCTGGCACGGCGTTCCGACGAACGCGATCCGCTCGACGTGCTCGGGGGCGCGCTCGTTCAGCACGGCAAGGGCCTCGCTCTGGTGGTACACGCTGCCCGCGCCGCTACGGATCTGTTCCGGCGAGGTCGCGAGGATCGGCGAACCCACGAACGCGTCCAGCTTCCGCGTCATGATCACGGCGTCGATGTGGCCGCGCTCCATCAGCGCGGTGAGCAGGGCCGTGACTGCACCGCCGTCCTGCGCCCCGTCGGGGCGCTCGACGGCGCGCGCGGACACGGCCTCCTGGACCGGCCCCACCGGGTCCTCTTCGGACTGGTGGTTCAGCCGTTCGGGCCGGAAGCCGGCCATCGGGCAGTAGTCCCAGCACGCCGAGCACCCGGTGCACATCCGCACCAGCGTCGGCAGGCCGTCGCCGCCCACACCGATCGACTTGGACGGGCACGCGGCGATGCACGCGCCGCAGCCGACGCACCGGTCGGCGTCGATCACTGCCGAGGCGGTCTTGTGGAACCAGATCTTGTCGAGCATCTCCGGGACGCCGTACGCGTCCATGATGTCGTCGCGCACGTCCCGCGCGGGATCTTCGATCGGTACGTCCCCGGTGCCCACACGCTCTTCGATATCAACCATCCGGATCGCTCCCTCGTTCGGAGAAGTAGGCGCCGACCCCGGCCGGGGTGACGTCGTCGAGCGTCAGCTCGCCCGCACAGACGGCACGCAGGATCTCCGTGACGGAGTCCCACGTGTCCTCGATCGTGTCCTCGAGCCGCACCCACTGGCCGAGCCGCCCCGCGCCGAGGTCGCCCCCGAGCGAGACGTCGAGTGCCTGCTGGTAGGCCTCTTCGTCCTTCGTCATCGTGGCGCGCAGGCCGATCTGCGCGGCCTGCACCTGTGCGCACGACGCCTTGCACCCGCTCATGTGGATCCGCAGCCCGTCCAGGCGCTCTCGCCCCTCGTCGGGCACGTGCTCGCGCAGGTGCGCGATCAGTTTGCGGCCGTTCGTCTTCATGTCGTCGATCGCGAACTTGCAGAACGGCGCGCTCGTGCACGCGACGATCGCGCGCTCGAAGCGGTCGGGTTCCGGCCGGTAGGTCTGCAGGAACGGTTCGCGGAGCAAGGCGTCGACGTCGCCGATCCCCGTGAGCAACAGATTCTGCCGCTGCGACATGCGGACGCCACCGTCGCCGTAGGTCCGGGCCAAGCGCGCGACCTCGAACCATTCCTCATCGGTCAGTCGTCCCATCGGGATGCAGAGACCAACTACGTGGGAGCCGTGACCGTCCTCGTGCACGCCGAGGTGGTCCTCGAACTCGCCGGTCCAGAGCGATTCGCCGGCTCCCGGGACGTCGTAGGGGAGACGACGGCGGAGCTCCTCGGTGATCCGCTCGGGCCCGAGCTGATGGACGAGCACCCGGAACCGATTGACGGCCTTGTGTTCGAAATCCCCGAGGTCGCAGTATGTCTGGAGGGTCGAGCGCACCATGTCCGTGACGCGATCCGGGGTGACGAACAGGTCGAGGGCGTCGGCCACGCGCGGCGAGTCGCTGAGCCCGCCCCCCGCGTGCACGTTGAACCCCGGCGTTCCATCGGAGCCGCGCGCGGGCGTGAAGGCGAGGCAGTGGAGCTTGACCGCGGCGCAATCGGTCGGGCACCCGGTGACGACGACCTTCCACTTGCGCGGCAGGAACGACGTGAGCCGCTCCTCCTCCAGGGCGAAGGTCCGGAACTCGTCGAGGATCGTCTTCGTGGAGAGGTAGCCGCGGACATCCTCGCCGTCGGCCGGGCACGAGGTCGGGTTCCGCATCGAGTCGCCGCACGCCTGTGCGCTGGTGAGCCCGACCGCGTCGTAGCGCCGCCAGATCTCGGGCAGCTGCGTGAACTCCACCCAGTGGATCTGGATGTCCTGCCGCGTGGTGATCTCGCCGAACCGGTCGGGCTCCGTGTGGTTCTCCCACCCGTTGCCGAAGTCGCGGATCACGCCGGCCACGGTCTCGAGCTGTTCCGCGCTGATCCTTCCGCCCGGGATCCGGGTCCGGAGCATGAAGCGGTTCCGCTGGCGGTCGTCGTAGACGCCCATCAGCCGCATCCGGCCGACCGCGAGTGGCCCCTCGCGCTCCTCGATCTCCTCCCAGGGGTCGACGGGCTCGCGCTCGGCCGTCTGGGTCTCCACCGTCGCGCGGACGTCGCGCGGGCCCTGCTTCGGGTTGAACACCTGCTGGCTCATGCGCTCCTGCCTCCCAGGGCCGCGTTCGCGTCCTCCGCCTCGCGCTCCCGGTCCGACTTCGTCCCCAGGAGCTGGACCGAGCAGTGGATCCCGCACTCCTTGTCCGTGTCCTCTTCCCACCACCACCGGCCGGCGCGCTCGGACTCGCCGAGGAGGACGGCCCGGGTGCACGGCGCGCAGCCGATCGAGGTGAAGCCGTGATCGAAGAGCTCGTGGTACGGGACCTCGTTCGTGCGCACGTAGTCCCAGACCTCGTCGAGCGACCAGTCGGCGAGCGGGTTGAGCTTGACGATGTTCCCATGCTCTCGGTCGAGCTCGACCTTCGCGATGTTGCGCCGGCTCACCCATTGCTCGCGACGAAGCCCCGCGATCCACGCGTCGAGCGTCGCGAGCTTGCGCTTCAACGGTTCGACCTTGCGGATGTTGCAGCACGCGATCCGGAGGTCGACCGAGCGGTACATGAGGTTCGGTCCGTATGCCGTCGTGAGCTTCGCGACGTCGCGCCCGTCCGGCACCTCGAACTCGACGTGGATGCCGTAGCGCTCGCGGATCTCTTCGAACAACGCGTAGGTCTCGGGCGGCAGGCGCCCGGTGTCCAGGGTGAACACGCGGACGTCCGGGTTGATGCGCCAGGCCATGTCCATCAGCGCAAGCCCGTCGACGCCCCCCGCGGCGCTGATCGCGATCCGTGGATGGAACGTGTGCAGCGCCCACGCTAGGAGCTCTTCGGCGCGCGCCCCTTCGAACCGGTCGGCCGCGTCGCGGACCCACGCGGCCTCCTCGTCCAGGAAGGGAACAGCTGGTTCGTGGATGGGTTGGATGGGGTCGTTGTCTGCCATAGGTTGTCCCTCGGGAGCTGGGGAACCGAGCCGGGGAAAGAAGAACGGCCGCCGATGCGGCGGCCCTTGAGGTTCGTTACGAGCGAGGAGCTACCGCACGGGGTGGTCGGCGCACAGCGGCGCCGTAGCGGTACAACAGCACAGGCGGCTTGGGATCATGGCCCCAACCTCGCCGACCGTTCGTGTGCGGATCATCGCGGAACGTCGCTCCTTGGAAGTTGCAGGTGCAACAGGCTATCGATGGCTCATCGGGTCGTCAAGGGAGCCTGGCGACCCGCGTTCGTTCGTCGTCCGTCAATCCGCGGAGCGGCGGCCGGACGTCAGCGTGGGCCAACACGCCCTTGCCCACGAGCACCTGCTTCGCGACGGCCGGCAACGAAAGGTCGTGCAGGCCTTCGCGCAAGGCGTTCACGCGAGCGCCCGCGGTGTCGCTCTTCCGGTGGACCAGCTCCGCGGTGACCTCGGGCCACGCCGACGCGAGCCCCGACACGGCCCCGACCGCTCCCGCCGCGAGTCCGTCCAGCACCAGCGGCTCGAACCCGATGAAGACATCGAGACCATCCAGGAGGTACGGCTTCACCGCCTCGAACGGTGTGTCCGAGACCTTCAGGCCCGCCAGGTTCGGCACCTCGTCGCGCAGCCGCTCGATCACAGGGATCGGGACCGCGTACCCGCTCCGACCGACGAACTCGTAGAGATAGAACGGCAGCGGGTCGCACGCGCCGGCCGCGCTCCGGAAATGATCGAACAGCTCCTGCTCGTCGAGGGGGAAGTAGGGCGGGGCGATCACGGCGACGGCGTCGGCCCCGGCCTCCTGCGCGTGCGACGCCAGCTCGACGGTGTCCCGGGTGGTCTGCGCGCCCGCGTGGACCGCGACCGCGAAACCGAGCGGGCGCGCGTCCAGGCAGAGCTCCGTCATCCGGCGGCGCTCCGCCACCGAGAGCAGGACCCCTTCGCCGGTCGTGCCGCACGTGAGGACCCCGTCCATACCCCCCTCGGCGAGGAAGCCGATCAGGGGAGCGACACTCGCGTCATCCAGGGAGCGCCCGCCCTCACGGAGCGGCGTGACGGCGGCCGCGATCACACCGCGGAGCTTGCCGAGCATCCGCTCAGGGTACGCGGCGGTCTCAGAACTGGTCGGTCTCGGTCGAGCCGTCGAGCGCGAGCGTCGAGGTCAGCCCCCGGCTGATCGTCTTCGACACGAGATCGAACCACCCCGTTCCAACCTCATGTTGATGCTTGACCGCCGTGTACCCAGACGGCTCGAGCGCGAACTCGCGTTGTTGCAAGCGCACGTACGCCGTCATGCCCTCGTCGGCGAAGCCTTTCGCCAGCTCGAACATCCCCACATTGAGGGCGTGGAACCCCGCGAGCGTGATGAACTGGAAGCGGTAGCCCATGGCGCCGAGCTCCTTCTGGAACGCGGCGATCTGCTCGTCGTCGAGCCGCTGCTTCCAGTTGAACGAGGGCGAGCAGTTGTAGGCGAGGAGCTTCCCGGGGAACTCGGCATGGACGCCCTCGGCGAACGCCCGGGCGTCGTCGAGCTCCGGCGTCGCGGTCTCGCACCACAGCATGTCCGCGTACGGCGCGTACGCACGTGCGCGCTCGATCGCGGCGTCCATGCCGCCGCGGACGCGGAAGAACCCCTCCTCGGTGCGATCGCCGCTCACGAACGCGCGATCCCGCTCGTCGACGTCGGACGTGAGCAGGCTCGCGCTGAGCGCGTCGGTCCTCGCCATCAGCACGGTCGGAACGTCCAGGACGTCTGCGGCCAGGCGGGCCGCCACGAGCGTCCGGATGAATTGGGAGGTGGGGACGAGCACCTTGCCGCCGAGGTGCCCGCACTTCTTCTCGGACGAGAGCTGATCCTCGAAGTGCACGCCCGCCGCGCCGGCCTCGATCATCGCGGTCATCAACTCGAAGGCGTTCAGCGGGCCACCGAACCCGGCCTCGGCATCAGCAACGATCGGGAGGCCGAACCGGGTCTCGTCGCCTTCTGCCCAGGCGACCTGATCGGCGCGACGGAGTGCGTTGTTCAGACGACGAACGACCGTGGGGACGGAGCTCGCAGGGTAGAGCGACTGGTCGGGGTAGGTCTGCTGCGCGGTGTTCGCGTCGGCGGCCACCTGCCAGCCGGACAGGTAGATCGCGCGCAAGCCGGCGCGCGCGCACTCCACCGCCTGACCGCCCGTGAGGCAACCGAGCGCGGTCACGTGGTCCTCGGACGTGAGGAGGCCCCACAGCGCTTCCGCGGATGTCTCGGCGATCAGGTGGCGCTCCCGGATTCTCCCTCGGAGTCGAACGACCTCTCCGGCGTCGTACGGGCGAGTGACACCACGCCAGCGTTCCTCGTTCCGCCACCGTGCCCGTAGCTCATCGGCTTCCTCGAGGATCCGTTCCGTGATCGCCATCGGTCTCCAGCCTCTCCGTTCGGCGCCGGCGTCTCCGCCGGCACATCCCCTGCGGGATAACGAAACCTCCCGGGTTCGCCGGGAGGCCGGATCCGCACCACGGTCTACGAGGCCGCGGCGCGGTTACCTGCGTACGTTCTTGAACGGCCGTTCAATCATCGGGCTCATCCTGCCAGACGACGGCAGGCCGGGTCAACCGATGGGCGGCAAGGGATCGGGGAGGAGGATCGGGACGTGAGGTCGTTACCTACCCGCGCGTGACCTGCGACAACTTGAGCGTCTTCTCGTAGAGCGCCTTGCCCGTGACCGCCGCCTCGCAGCCGGCATCCCGGAGCGCCCAGATGTCGTCGGCGGAGCGAACGCCGCCGCTCGCGATGATCGGTCGGTCGGTCAGACCGAGCACGTGCCGGTACAGCCGCAGATCGGGGCCGTCGAGCGTTCCGTCTCGGGCGATCGCCGTGACCAGGTACCGAGGCGTGCCGGCGTCATCGAGCGCGGGGATCACCTCTTCGATCGGGGGGCCTTCTTCGCGCCAACCCTTCACCATGGCGTGGCCGCCGCGCACGTCGACGGCCACGAGGATCCGCTCGGCGAACTCCTCGACAGCCCGGGCGACGAAGCCGGGATCGAGCGCCGCGGAGGTCCCGAGGATGGCCCTCCCGCCTCCGATCTCCAGCACCGCGGCGACGTCCTCGAGCGTGCGGACGCCCCCGCCGACCTGAACCGGGAGCACGACCGAGCGGCAGATCTCGCGGATCGTGTCCCTGTTGCTGCCCTCGTCGAGCGCGGCATCCAGATCGATCACGTGCAAACGGCGAGCCCCCTCCTCCTGGAAGCGCACGGCGACCTGGACGGGATCGTCGTCGTAGGCGGTCTCCTCGTTCGGATCGCCTCGGAGCAGCCGCACCGCCCGCCCGGCTCGGACGTCGATCGCTGGGATCACGATCATGCGGCGCGGAGCCTCTCGCGAGGCTCGACGGTCATCGGTCGCCGGCCTCGTCCGCGCGAGCCTCCATCGCCTTCGCGTGTCCGACCAGTCCTTCCGCTCGAGCGAGGGTCGACGTGCCCGGGCTGAAGTGCGCGGCTGCGGCGGGCGACATCCGCATCACCGAGGTGATGGTCACGTAGTCGGCGGCGCGTAACCCACTCGAGAATCGGGCGGTTCCGGCGGTCGGGAGGACGTGATTGGACGCGAGGCCGTAATCGCCGAAGGGCACGGCCGACCACGACCCGAGGAAGATCGACCCCGCGTTGCGAACGCGCGGCAAGAAGTCCTCGGGCTCGTCCAGCAGCAGGAGGAGGTGCTCCGCGGCCACGTCGTTGACGGCCGCCGCGGCGTGCGCGAGATCGCGGACCAGCACGAGCTTCGTGTGGCGGATCGCGAGGTCGACGATCTCCCGCCGTCCGACGGATACCAACTCCTGCTCGAGGGCGGCGTCGACCTTCTCGGCGAGGGCGGGGTCGGGCGTGACGAAGAACGTGCGCGCCTCGGGATCGTGCTCGGCCTGGGCGATCAGATCGAGCGCGGCAAGCCGGGGGTCGACGTGACCGTCGGCGACGATCGCGAGCTCCGACGGACCCGCCAGGCCGTCGATCCCGACGGACCCGGCGACCTGCCGCTTCGCCTCGGTGACGTAGACGTTGCCTGGCCCGACGATCCGGTCGACCGACGGGATCGACTCCGTCCCATAAGCCATCGCTGCCACGGCTTGTGCGCCCCCCGTCCGGGCGACGTCGGTCGCGCCCGCCCGCTTCGCCGCGTACAGCACGGCCGCGTGGATCGATCCGTCGCGCTGCGGCGGTGTGCACACGACGATCTCCTCGACGCCCGCGACGGTGGCGGGGACCACGGTCATCGCGACCGTCGACGGATACTTCGCCCGGCCACCGGGCACGTAGCAGCCGACCGAGGCGAGCGGCCGGACGATCTCGCCGAAGCGGATCCCGTCGCGTTCGTCCCACCACTCGCGCGGGATCTGCCGGTGGCAGAAGCCGCGGAGCCGATCGATCAGCGCGTCGATCGCGGTGCGCAGCTCGGCCGGTGTCTCGCGCTCGGCACGCGCGAACTCCCGCTCGGTGACCAGGATATCGGACCGGGCGAGGTCGGCCCCATCGAACTGCTTCGAGAGCTCGACCAGGACGTCGTCGCCCTCGACGAAGACCCGTTGGAGGATCTGCCGGACCGTTTCCGTGGTCGCCGGGTCGATCTCGAGCTTCGAGGGCTCGAGCCGCCCGCCCCGCTCGCGCAGGTCGAGGAGCTCGAGCATCAACGCTCCTCGGCGACCTCGTGGTGGGCTGCGGCGCTCGCCGCCTTCGCGAGCCGATGATCCCGGGCCCACAGCACCCACCCGCTCGCGCCGACGGCGAGCGCCGCAGCCGTGAACAGGATGAGCGCGAGCAGGAACGTGGCGTCGCGGTCCATGAAGGCGCCAGGGTACCGAACGAGCGCAACCCCCGACCCGGTCAACCGCCATGGAGCGTCTGGTCGGCGTGGGGGGCGTTCGGATCGAGCGAATCGGCCAGGATGTGGTCCGCGAGGTTGAACGTGAGCGAGGAGACGTCGAGCTCCTGGCTGTTCGCGAGACAGATGAACGTCGCTCGCTGCTCGGGGAAGACCACGAGCTTCGACTCCCACCCCGGGAAGCTTCCTCCGTGGCTCACGATCGGCTGCCCGCGATGCGTCCGGACGGAGACGCCCCACGCGTAGTGGATCGGTCTTCCGTCGGCCAGCCGGCCCGGCGTGGTCAGCGTCTTCGCGAGCCAACCGCCGGTCAGGCGATCATCGAGGAGGTTGGCGGCCCACCGGGCAAGATTGTCGGCCGTCGTCCAGAGCCCGCCCGACCCGACGGCGTGGAACCGAGCCGGCTCGACGTGGAGGCGGCCGTCGGTGGCGCGGAAGTGCCCGCGCGCTGCGCGCGCGGGCAGTTCCGTTTCGGCGTCGCGGAAGAAGGTGTCGTGCATCGCGAGCGGCTCGAAGAGCCGTTCGCGAGCGAAGCTCGCGAGTGGAGTCATCGCCGCTCGCGCCACCACCTCGGACAGGAGGAGGTAGCCGTCGCCCGTGTAGACGTGTCGGGTCCCGGGCTCATCCAACGGGTCGGGGATCGCGCGGATCTCCTCGAGGAGGTCTTCATTCCCCCAGGGGGGCACCCCGTCCGGGTCGATCCCGCCGCTCGGCCGGTAGACGTGGGGCAGGCCGCCCGTGTGGTGGATCAGATGCTCCAGGTGCACACTGCCGCCCCACGCCGGGAGACTCGGAACGTACGCGGCGATCGGATCCTGAAGATCGATCACGCCTTCGTGGACCAGGATGGCCACGCACGCCGCGACGAATTGCTTCGCGAGCGATCCGACATACATCGGGGAGTCGGAACGGAGCGGATCTTCGGTCGACGCGTTCGCGGCTCCGGTCTCGGTCCGAAACGCGGCCCCCTCGCCGTGAGCGATCCTCACCACGTAGCCGGGCAACGACGGATCGATCCGGGGCAGAAGTGCATCGACCCGATCACGTCCCATCGCGGGTTCGGAACTCTACCCCGTGTCGACGCGCGGCTTCGGCGATGGATGCCCGGACCGTCGCGCTGCTCCGCCCGTCAGCACCGGGAAACCGGCACCGGTACCGGGACTGCGCCACACGTGTTCCCGGAGCCGTTGCCGCGAGCGTCGGTGCCGGCGATCGTCGTTGGCCGGATGAGCCGCTTCATCCCCCGGGGGAGTTCGACGTCCCGCGCCGCCGTTCCGTTCGCCGTTCCGCCTCGAGGCGCTCCAGGTCCACGTCGTCGTGGCTCATGAACGTGAACGCCTCGCCGATCGACGGGTGTACCGCCTCGATCTGCTGATGGATCGCCTGCGCGACCCGTCGGTACGTCGGGTGCCCCTGCGGTTGCGAGCGGAGCTCCGCGAGATGCATCGCCTCGCGGGCCGTCATCTGCAGCACGAACCGGATCCGGTAGCCCATCGCCACCGCGTACTGAGAGGCGTCCAGCAACCCACCGGCCGCGATCTGGTCATGCGTCTCCTTCGATCGCTCCATCACTCGTTCCCACTCGGCGCGGAGCCCGGCCTCTTCGACATCGGTCGGCACCTCGTACCCGAACGACGGCGTCAGTCGTTGCCACTCGATCGTCAGCGGGCGGTGGCGTTGGAGGTCGCGGAAGGCGCCGTAGTCGCACAAGACGTCGAACCGGTACTGCGTCCGCTCCCACGCACGACCAGGCTTGTGACGGCGGTTCGTCCGCGTTCCGACGCTCGCCGCGAGCACGGCGTCCCGGTCGTCGGGCTGCATACCCCTGACGAGCTCGAGGAGCTGGTCGTCGGGAAGGTCGCTCGCGGGGTAGAGGACCGCCGCCGTGACCTTCAGCTCGCCCTCGGGATCATGGTCAACCAAGTTGACTTCTTCTCGCGGCTCGGGCTCGATGTCGCCGGTGAGCTTGGCGGCCAGCTCCTGCGTCCGCTCGCGTACGTCGCGCCAGTACGCCGACCAGGCCACACCCCGGTCGTCGGCGTCGACACGCTTCAGGAACTCCGGGATGACCTTCCGCAGCTCCACCTTCATCAGGTCGCCGTACTCGCGCATCTCGGCGAGCGGATGCTGCGCGAGGCGCATCAGGAGTTGCTCGTAGGACTGACCCGTCGCGTAGATCCCGAGGTTCGAACGCGTCCCGGCCGGCAGGATCATGCGGAGCGTGTCGCAGGTCTTCGCCAGGATCGTCTGGCGGTACACGAAGTCGGAGTCACCCGGCTCCTGCGGGAAGCGCTCGCGGTACCAGGCATCGAGCGCCTCGTACATCCGCCCATAGGTCGCGAAGACATCGTCCAGGAGCCCGACGTAGCGCTCCTCGAGCTGCGTGTCGACGATCTCCGGCGGGACGGTCGCGCGCCACCGTCCGCCGGGGCGGTCGTCGTACCGCATGTACCGCGTCGACTGCTCGAGGTAGGCGGCCAACCTTCCCCACTCCAATGCCTTCGCCAGGAGCTGCGACGACTGCTCGCACGCGAGATGGACCCCGCCCAGCTGCGCCACCGAGTCGTCGCCGTACTCCACGAAGACGCGGTCGTACAGCTTCTCGGCTCGCGCCGACCCCGTCGTGGATCCGCCGACCGCGCCCGCGACGTCGTCGGCGAACTCGTCGAGGAACAGCCGGCGGAGCGACTTCGTGGTACGTGAGTACCGGGCGAAGAGCGCTCCCTTCACGGCCTCGGGGAGATCGACCACCGCGAACACCGGACCTTCGAGACTCGTGAAATGCGCGGATAGGATCGCGCGCTCATCATCGGTGAACGACTCGGTCGCGTACCACATGCTCACGGGATGAGACTCGCGCTCGGCGATGGGGAGGGCGACGGCGGTTCGCCGGTGGAGAGCGTCACGGTGTCGCCCGGCTTGACCTGCGTCCCCGGTGCCGGGTCCTGCGCCGCGACCCTGTTCGAGTTCGGGCATCGCGGGAGTGCCGTGACGGTGGGTCCCAGTGCGACGTGCAACTTGAGGTGCTCGAGGTGGCTCTTCGCCGAGCTGTACGTCTGGCAGGTGTAGTCCTCCAATGTGATGGAGGCAGGCGTGGACACTAGGGTCACGGCAACCAACGCTCCTCGGTCGACCTTCGTCCCGGCCGGGGGAGTCTGGTCGATCACGGTGTCGACCGGGCACGTGTCGCTCGCGGCTCGCGTTTGCGTGCCGATGTTGAGGTGGAAGGCCTGCAAGGTGGCGGTCGCCGCGTCGAGCGTCAGGCACGACGACGAGATGTCGGGGACCGTCACCTTGGGGAAGGGGGTTGCGACGGTCAGGGTGACGGGGTCGCCGGCGGCGACCTGGGTCCTCGGGTCCGGACTCTGTGACAGGACGGTGCCGGCGGGCTTCGAGCTTTGCTTCGTCGGCGGCGGGTCGGTGACCAGCAGACCCAGACCCTCGAGTTGGGACTTCGCGGCCTCGAACGTCTTGCCCGTGACGTCGGGGAGCTGGAACGCCTGCGCGGCATCCTTGTTGTTGAGGACCTGGGCGAGGAGGTAGCCGCCCGCCGCCAGCAGCGCGAAGATCAGCAGACCGATCAGGACCCCCAGCCAGACCTTGCGCGAGGATCCCTCCGGTTCCGGGGGTTGCATCAACTGGGTGGGCGCGGGTCGGGCGATGACCTGTGTCGCGTCGCCGGCACCCGCGAGGAGCGGCGTCGCCTCGACGTCTTGCCCCTGCTGGACCCGTTCGAGATCGGCCGCCAGCTCCTCCGCGGTCTGGTAGCGGTTCGCGGGGTTCTTCGCCAGGCATTTCATGACGACCGCATCCAGACGCGGAGGCACGTCGGGGTTGTGCGCGGACGGCGGAACGGGTGTCTCGTTCACCTGCTTGTAGGCGATCGCCACGGGCGTGTCGCCCGTGAACGGTGGTCGGCCCGCGAGCAGCTCGTAGAGGACGCACCCCAACGAGTAGATGTCCGACCGCGCGTCCACCGCCTGCCCCTGCGCCTGTTCGGGCGAGAGGTATGTCGGCGTTCCGATCACCGACGAGGTCTGCGGGGCGGTGACATCGGTCTGCATCCGCGCGATGCCGAAGTCCATCACTTTCACGAACCCGCCACGCGTGACCATCACGTTGCCCGGCTTGATGTCGCGGTGGACGATCCCCTGCGCGTGCGCCGAGGCGAGCGCCTCGGCGATCTTCCGCGTCAGCTCGACCGCCTGCACCTGGGTCGGGCGGCGACCGCTCGCCAGGAAATCGGCGAGGGTCCGCCCCTCTACGAACTCCATCACGATGTACTGCCGGTCGCCGTCCGATCCGGAGTCGTAGACGCCGACGATGGTGGGCTGGTTCAGTCGCGCCGCCGCCTGGGCTTCCCGGCGGAACCGGGCGACGAACCCTGCGTCACGCGCGAACTGGGGGAGCAGGACCTTGATCGCGACCGTTCGATCGAGCACCTGGTCGAAGCCTCGGTAGACCTCGGCCATCCCGCCCGCGCCGATCCGCGCTTCGACCCGGTAGCGCTCACCCAGCACGGAATCGCTCACGCTCGTTCGTTCACCCCTTGAGGTACGCCTGGATGACCTGCTTGGCGATCGGCGCCGCCACGAGTCCGCCGGTCGCCTCGCTGCCGAGGTTGCCCCCGTCCAGCACGATAACTGCAACCGCGATGGTCGGGGTCTGACCGGAGCCCGCCGGTGCGAACGCGGTGAACCATGCGTTCGGCGGGATGTTGCAGTTGGGAACCGGCCCGCAATTGGTCGCGGTGCCCGTCTTGCCGGCAACGGTGGTCCCCGGGATCTGCGCCGCGGTTCCGGTCCCGCTCGTCACGACGCTGATCATCATCTGGCGCATCTGATCGGCGGTGTGCACGCTGATCGGGTTCGCGTAGTCCTGCTTGTCGAACACCTTGACGGTCCGGCCGGCGCTGTCGCGCACCTCCGTCACCAACCTCGGCGCGTACATCAGCCCCCCGTTCGCGATGGCGGCCGATTCCAGCGCGAGCTGGAGGGGGTTCTGCTTGTCGTTGTCGAGGCCGACCGCGGACAGGGCGACCTTCGGGAGGTTCTCGTTGAAGTACGCGGGCTCCGGGAACCGGCCGCTGTTCCACGGCAGGATGAATGGGATCGTCGGCTCCGCGCACGTGACCTGGTCCGGCGGAAGGATGGGACAGAACCCGTACCGATGCGCCTGCGCCGAGAGCTTGTCGGCGCCGAGATGGAGGCCGATCTGCCCGAACGTGACGTTGCACGATGACGTGAACGCCTGTGCCATCGTGACCGTCGGGGGTCCGCCACTGGGGCAGAGCTCGTTGCCGAAGTTCTGGAGCGTGCTCGACGACTGCGGCAGGTCGAGGACGTGCGGGTTCGGCCAGCTCTTGTCGGGTCCCCAGCCGTTCTCCAACGCCGCGGAGGCCGTCACCAGCTTGAAGGTCGATCCCGGAAGGTAGAGCTCCTGGAACGCCTTCGAGACGAGCGGGCGCTGGGGGTCCGAGATCAACGCGTTCCAGGCGGTGTTGATCTGCGCGTCTGTCCCCGTCGACAGGGGGTTCGGGTCGTAGCCCGGGTTCGAATACATCGCGAGGACGTTCCCCGTTCCCGGGTCGAGCGCGACGACCGCGCCTTGATGGCTCCCGAGCGCGTCGCGGGCGACCCGTTGCAGGGATGGGAGGATCGTCGTCAGCACGGTCCCGCCCACCTTGGGCCGCCCGAGCAGGATGTCGGTGAGGTTCTGTGCCGTGAACTCCGGCGCGGTCCCGGACAGGTACGGGTTCAGCGCGTCCTCCAAGCCGCTGAACCCGTAGATCCGCGAGTAGTACCCGGTGAGCTGGCCGTAGAGCTCGCGCCCCGGGTACTTCCTGAGGAATGCGTAGGGCGAGTTCGGGTCGGGGTTCTTGACGCTCTCGGCCAGCACGGTCCGCTCATCGGCCGCGAGGATCTGGCCCCGCTCCACCGAGTACTCCGCGCGGATCTGGCGCGCCGCATCGGCCGGCTCGCCCGCGATCCGATCCGCCGCGAAGACCTGGACGTAGGCGACCTGGGCGAAGAGCAGGGCGAACAAGGCGACGAACGCGAACCCCAGCCGCCGGATCTGTCGATCCATCGCTTACGGCCCCTTCCGCACCCGGTACCACGCGCCCGCCGATGCTCGGACCAGGAGCGCGAGGATCACGAAGGTCGCCACCCGGCTGGTGCCCCCGTAGGACACGAGGGGCAGTGGCACGCCCGTGAGCGGGATCAACCGCAGGACGCCGGCCGCGATGGTGAAGACCTGCAGCCCGACCACGGTCGTGAGGCCGACGGCGAGGAGCTTGCCGAACGTGTCCTGGCGCTCGACGCCGATCCGCAGCCCTCGCCCGATCAGCACGAGGTACAGCAGCAGGATGCCGGCGACGCCGAGCATCCCCAGCTCTTCGCCGAACGCGGCCAGGATGAAGTCGCTCCCGACGTAGGGGATGAACGTCGGCGAACCCAGACCGAGACCGGTCCCGACCATCCCGCCCGACGCGAACGCGAACCATCCCTGCGCCAGCTGATAGCCGATCCCGTTCACGTTCTGCGGGTCCAGCGCGTGGAACCAGATCACGACACGTTCTTGGATGTGCGGAAGCGCCAGCCACCCGATGTACGCGCCGATCGCGAACAGCACGATCCCGAGCACCAGGTAGGACGATCGTCCGGTCGCGACCCAGACCATCACGACGAACACACCGAACAGGAGCAGCGATGCACCCACGTCACGTTCGAGCAGCAGCACTGCCAGCGAAGTCCCCCAGGCGAGGAGCAGCGGCCCGAGGTCCTTGACGCGGGGGAGTCCGAATCGCCCCACGCCTGCTGCCAGCAGCTCGCGGCGCTGCGAGAGGTACGACGCGAGGAAGATCACGATCAGGACGCGTCCGAACTCGGCCGGTTGGAACTGGAGGAAGCCGAAGTTCACCCACAGCCGAGCGCCGTTGATCGAGTACCCGATGCCGGGCACGATCGGCAGCAGGAGCAGCACGATGCCGGCCAGCCCGATCGTGTACGTGTAGGAGTCGAGTTGGCGGATGTCCCGCAGGACGAGGAGTGTGACGGCGAAGCAGGCGAGCCCTATCAACAGCCACACGGCCTGGTCCTGAGCGATGTCGACGCGACCCCGCTCGTCCATCAGGCGGTAGAGCATCGCCAGACCCAATCCCCCGAGGAGCACCGCGACCGGGTAGATGGCCGGGTCGGCGGACCGGGCCGCGTATCGGACGACGAGCCAGCCGCCGACCGAGGCGCCGGCGAAGATCACGCCGTAGAGCCGCCGGAACCGCGACGGCGCTCATGGCTGTCCTCCGGTCCGCGTGTGAGCGGCCCGATCGACGTCCTTGCGGATCTGCTCCACGCGAGCATCGGCGTCGGCCCGGCTGTCGACGTTGATGCCGCCCGCGAGCGATGCCCAGAAGGGGATCTGCTCGGCCGCGCTCGCAGAGATGTCCGTCACCTCCACGACGTGGGAGAGGTCGTAGCCGAACATGTCCGCCGGGATGCCCTGGTAGATCGCAACTTTCCCGTCGGCGACCCCGACGTACCAGCGGGTGTCGATGAGGGCTCGCGCGCCGGTGAACGCCGCCCCGAGCACGACGACCACGATGCCGACGATGATCGCAACGCGCCGCCAGCGTCGACGTGGTTCGGGCGTCCGAGCGGGACGCGAGGGCTCCTCCTTCTCCGCTTCCTTCGTCTCCATCGGGACCGGCGCGCCCACAACGTCGTCCGCTCCTTCGTCCTGCAGCACGTCGAGGACGACGACGGTGATGTTGTCGACACCCCCCGCCCGGTTGGCGGCGACCACCAGGCGGTCCGCGGCCTCCTGCGGAGCCGACTGCGTGGATCCGAGGATCGCCTGGATCTGTTCCTCGGTCAGCATCCCGGTGAGCCCGTCGGAGCACAGGAGGAGCCGATCCCCTTCCAGGAGCCCGACGTCCTGCTCGTCGAGCTCGACGTCGGACTCGGTCCCGAGCGCCCGGACCAGCACGTTCCGATGCGGGTGGACCTCGGCTTCCCCCGGGGTGATCTCTCCAGCCTTCACCATCCGGTTCACCAACGTGTGGTCGTCGGTCAGTTGCCGGAGGGAACCCGCCCGCAGGAGGTACGCGCGAGAGTCGCCCACGTGCACCAGGTGCGCGAGGTTGCCCTCGATCACCGCGGCCGTGAGCGTCGTGCCCATGCCGGCGACGGCCCGGTCGGCTCCCGACCGTTCGAAGACCGCTCGGTTCGCCTCCTGGACCTGGTCGGCGAACGGCTCCTGGCCTTTGCGGAACGATTCGGCGATCGTCGTGAGGGCCAACTGGGATGCGACCTCTCCACCGCGGTGCCCGCCCATCCCGTCCGCGACGGCATACAGCGGCGGCTCGAGCAGGTACGCGTCCTCGTTGCCGGTGCGCACCTGACCGACGTGGGTCGCGACCCCGGCCTCGATCCTCACCGTCCGAGCTCCAGGATCGTCGTTCCGACACGGATCCGGTCGCCGGCCGTGAGCATCGCCGGCGCAGCCAACCGCTGTTCGTTCACGAAGGTCCCATTGGTCGAGCCAAGATCCTCCACGTACCACGAGCCGTTCTTGGCGAATATCCTCGCGTGCTCCTGCGACACGTACGTATCTTCCAGGCGGAGGTCGCACCCGGTCGCTCGACCGATCACCGTGTTGGCGGCGAGCCGAAGCGCCCGCGGCTTCTCCTTGCCTTCGGCGTGGACCAGGACGTTCGCGGGGACCGGCTGGCTCGGCGATCCATCCGAACCCGCCCGCGCGCCGGGACCGGGCATCGGTGCCGCCGGGCTGCGATCTACGTTCAGCCCGCGGACCACCCACCGCATCGAGCGCCACAGGAACAGGAAGAGCAACGCGAACAGCCCGTACTTGAGGGCCGAGAGCGCGAACGGCTCGACGGCGGCCGCGAGCACTACACCCTCCGGTACTCGATCACCGTGGTGCCGACCGTGATCCGATCGCCGTCGGCCAGGGGTCGCGACTGGACCTGCTGTCCGTTCAGCTTGGTCCCGTTCGTCGAGCCGAGGTCCGTGAGCGTGGAGCGGCCGTCTTTCGTCCGGATCTGCGCGTGTCGCCGGGAGACGCCCTTGTCGTCGACCATCACGTCGCTCTCGGGGAGCCGCCCGATCGTCACCATCTCCTTGTCCAACGGGACGCGGCGGACCGAGTCGGTCCCGTGCACGAGCAGCTCGCCGTGATGTCCCGCCTCGGCGGCCTCGGCCACGGCGGCGGGTGGGACCTTCTCCTCACCCTCGACGAGGGACGCTTCCACCTCCAGGTCTCCCTTCCGGAGGCTGTGACCGATGAACAGCTCCACCTCGGGCGCCCCGACGAGCCCCCATCCCCGCTCGGCGGCGGTCTCGAGCACGACCTGCTTCAGCTCGGCGGCGAGCGCCGACTCCATCTGTTGGAAGCGGGGGGCGTCATCCTCCGAAAGCGAGATCTCGAAGTGGTTGGGCGCCCACACCTCGTTGATCGCCACCTGCTTGCCATCGTCCATCTCCCGGACGACGCGCTTGGCGATCTCGACCGGTTGCACGCCGCTTCGGAACGTCTTTGAGAAGAGGCCTTCGACGAGGCCCCCGAGTCGCCGTTCGAAGTCGCGGAGGTTGGGCACGATGGGCGGCGTGCGCGGCGGCCGTTCCGCCGCAACGCCCCATCCTACCCTTGGGGTTGTGGCGACCCTGTCACGTCGGGATCGATCCCCGGCACCGGAGGAGCCGGTGGCTCGCCGAACCGTTAGTGGTAGACGACGATGGTGCCGGCAACCTTGTCGTGCAAGGTCTGTTTCTGCCGGTCCCAGAGCATCCAGAGGTCATCCAGCAGCGTGATCAGCCCCGCACCGGGGACGAACGATCCGAAGCTGACGATCAGCTGCAGGATCGGACGCAAGAGCGCCTCGCGCCAGCCGGGGACGTTCCCGTCGGCCGTGCGGACCCTGATGCCGACCGCCAGCTTCCCGAGCGTCCCGCCCAAGTAGCGGACCATCAAGGCCTGATAGGCGTACGTCGCGGCCGCGATCGCGAACGCCCACCCGGCGTACCTGCCCACGTAACGGGTCGTGTCGATGTGCCGCCCCGTGGAGATCGATCGGTCGACCTCGGTCGACATCCTGTTCCAGACGGCGATGAGGAACGGGATCGAGAGCGGCAGGAACACGAGCCCATCGATCAAGGTTGCGGCGACCCGGATCCAGAAGCTCGCGTAGCGTTGGGCGGGCTGTGGAGGCGGCGGTGGCGCCCACGTCGCCTGGGGCGACGGGGGCATCGGAGCGTCCGGCCGCGGTGGGAGTGCAGGTCCATCCATCGGTGCGGACAGGCTAAAGCCGCTCCGGAGCCACTGCTACCATTCCTTCTCCCCACGGGCGAGTGGCGGAATTGGCAGACGCGCAGGATTCAGGTTCCTGTGTCCTTGACGGGACGTGGGGGTTCAACTCCCCCCTCGCCCACGAAGCAACGTGCCAGGGAGACTTAGCTCGAAGCGAACTTGTCCGCGGTCTCGCTCTGGAACTCGAGGGCCGAGTACGTGGCGTCGCCCACGACCCACGCCTCGTGGCCCGGAAGGATCTCGTAGGCGTCTCCGACACCGATGTCGAACTCGCTCCCCTCATCGGTGACGACGTGCAGGCTGCCCGCGACGCAATAGCCGACGTGGTGGGCTTGGCACGAGTCGGTGCCGACGAGCGGCTTGACGTCGGTGGACCAACGCCAGCCTGGTTCGAACGTGGACTGAGCCGCGGTCGAGCCCGCCAGATGGACGATGTCGAGCCTTCCGTGTTCAAGGTTCCGAGTCTCGTCGGGAGTCTCGAAGCGCTTCGTTGTGGCCTTGCCCATCTTCAGTCTCCTTCTCCATCGTGGCGGGTCTTGGTCCCGTTCTCGATGGGATGGTACCGAAGATGCTTCCATGATCGGGATCGTCGAACCCGACGTTGCAGGAACGGCCCGCGGAACAGCTGCGGACCGTGGATCGTTTCGAGAGGCAGATCGACCTGGCGCCGGCCCGGCGGTGAGCCGGACCGGCGCGCGAGGAACCCCGCGATGCCGTTGCAGAACCGTGTCACGCCGTTCAGCGAGCTGGTCTCGGATCCCGCGCGCGGGCTCGTGTACGGGAACCGTGGCTGCCTCCACGACGCGACCGGACGGATCCGTCGTCGGTACGCCGGCGCGCGATGGATCGCATGCCGGCTCCGCTTCCGTGGCTGGCATCGGACCCCGCTCCTGCAACCCGGTCGGTTCACGGAGCTGTTCTTCTTGGACGAGGCGACGGCGCTCGCCGCCGGCCACCGACCGTGCGCGCTCTGTCGCCGCGAGGACTACGTTCGCTTCACGAAGATCTGGCGGACGTTGCATCCCGGCCAGATCGGTGCCGATGCGGTGGATGCCCAACTGCACGAGGAGCGCGTCGATCCGACGACGCGCATGCAGCGACGCCACATGGGGCCGGCCGACCCGCTCCCGGACGGCGCCTTCGTCGTCGAAGATCAGCAGGCGTACGTCGTGTTCGGCGAACGATGGTTGCGGTGGACGCCGTCGGGCTACGTGGCTGGAAGGTCACGGGCGAGGCGAGGGCAGGTGACGCTCCTCACGCCGCCGTCGCTCGTCGGGATCCTGCGGACCGGGTGGCGACCGTCCGTTCCCCTGATCCACCCATCCGCCCTCGACCTGCGGCCGGGGTAAGGTTCGCCCCACATGGGGGTTATCGAGCTCCACGGTCTCCGCAAGGAGTACCGACGGATCCGCGGCGGCCGAACGATGGCCGTCGACGGCCTCGACCTCGATGTTCCCGACGGCGGGGTGTTCGGATTCCTCGGACCCAACGGCGCGGGGAAAACCACCACGATCCGATGCGTGTTGGGTCTGGTGCGTCCCAACGCCGGCAGCCTCAAGCTTCTGGGGGCCGATGTGTCGAGTGGCCTGGCCGGCGTGATCGGCAAGGTCGGCTCGATCGTCGAACAACCTGCGCTGTTCCCCCGGTTCAGCGGCCGCCGCAACCTCGAGATCCTCGGGCGGATCCATCGCGTCGGGCGAGGCACGATCGATGGGGTCCTCGAACGCGTGCACCTGTCCGAGCGCGCGGACGACGCCGTGCGCACCTACTCCTTGGGGATGAAGCAGCGGCTTGGGATCGCGGCCGCATTGTTGAAGGATCCGTCGGTCCTTCTCCTGGACGAGCCGGCGAACGGGCTCGATCCGGCGGGGATCGTCGAGGTCCGCGAGCTGATCCGCTCGCTCGGTGCCGAAGGGCGCACGGTGTTCGTGTCGAGCCACATCCTGTCGGAGGTACAGCAGACCGCCGATCAGGTCGCGATCCTCGCGCGCGGCCGGCTCGTGAAGGCCGGGCCCGTGCGCGAGGTGCTCTCCGCCGGCCGCGCGCGAGGGCTCATCGTCAAGCTCGCGGATATCCCGGCCGGTGCACGCGCCCTCGCGGATGCGCAGATCCCGGCCGTGGTATCCGGCGAAGCGCTCAGCGTCGACCTCCCACCAGACCAAGCCGAGCGGGTGACGCGTGTGCTCGCGGCCAAGGATCTCTACCTATCGGAGCTCCGGCCCGACGAGGTCGATCTGGAGACCGTCTTCCTGGAGCTGACCAAAGACGAAGGGCTCGGGCCGTGATCGACCTCTTCCGTTCGGAGCTGGTACGAGCACGATCGCGCCGGATGGTCGTGATGCTGTTCGTCGGGGGCGTGCTTCTGATCGTCGTGGCGATCGTCATCGCCGGCGCCAACTCGCACAAGCCGACGGCGGAGCAGGTTGCACAGGCACGGGCGCTGTCTCAGAAGCAGTTCGCCGATTGCATAACGGGGGGATATCTGGGGCCCGGCGAACAGGCCCCACCCCCCTACACCACGCTCGACGAGTTCTGTCGGGCCGTGACCACGTCTCCTACGCCGGAAACCGGCCTGAAGCTCGGAGATGCCGCAGACGTTATCCAGCACACCGGGACGTTCACGGTGCTGCTGGGGGTCGTGCTCGGGGCTTCGTTGATGGGAGCCGACTGGGGGGCGGGCACGATGACCACGCTCCTCACGTGGGAGCCCCGACGGATCCGCGTGTTCCTCACCCGCGCGCTCGTCGTGGCGATCGTCGTCGCGGTGATCACGCTGGTACTCCAGGCGTTGCTGTTGGGCGGGTTCAGGCTGGCGGTCGCCCTCCGGGGCACCACCCTGGGCTCCCCCCCCGGACTCTTCGGCGACGTCGTCCAGAGCGTCCTCCGAGTCTCGGCGGTGGCGGTCGCCTTCGGTCTTGTCGCGATGGCGGTCGCCACGGTCGGTCGTTCGACAGTCGCTGCTGTCGGGGTTTTGTTCGGTTATCTGGTGCTGTTCGAAGGCGTGATCGCCGGCTTCCGTCCCAGCATCCAGGATCGGTTGCTGGTCCGAGCGGCCGGTGTAGTCGTCTCCCAGCAACCGATCTACGACCAGAACGCGTCCTTCAGCTCGGGCTTCTCCAACCAACTCCCGAAGGTCCTCCTCGGGCTCACCGAGGCGTGGGTCGTCGTGGCTACGTACCTCGTCGTGCTGACGGTCCTGGCGCTCCTCGTGTTCCGGGCGCGCGACGTGAACTGACCGCCGTATACTTCGGTCCCTCACGAAACCGCCTCTGACGTGCGGTTCCGCGCCGTCGAGAACATCCGGAGGCCGAGCGGATGACGCTTTCCGCCCATACGTTGACGCTGGTCGCGCTGATCGCGATCGGGTTGTCGCTGCTGGCGATCGGCTTCGTCGTGTTCGCCGGCGGACAGGGAGGCCGGGAGCCGTCGAACGTCCTGACGGGCGACGATGCCGTCGGTGCGCTCATCGGGAAGATCGAGCGTCTCGAGCAGGCGGTCCGGGCGTTGAACGGCACCGACCGTCGTCAGCAGTTCCAGATCGAGGGCAGCGTTCGCCGGGTCGCGCTCCTGCGGTACGACGCGTTCGAGGATGTCGGTGGCAGGCTCTCCTTCTCCTGCGCGATGCTCGACGAGCACGGAACGGGCGTGGTCCTGACGTCGATCAATGGACGACAGGAGACACGCGTGTACGCCAAGCCCGTTACCGCGGGGACGAGCACGTACAACCTGTCGGCCGAAGAGGAAGAGGCGATCAGGCAGGCGATGACGGAAGATCACGAGACGGCCGAAGCACGATGATCTGGCGGCGCGAGGATGCGGAGCCCGAACACGCGGAAGCGCCGCGTGTGCCGGCTCCCCCGGAACGAAAGGACAAGGACATGGCCGAGAACGGCGAGGTCACGATCGTCGGAACGGGTGCGCGTCTGGAGGGCAACGTGGTTTCCGCGGGTAACCTGCGGATCGATGGCCAGGTGAAGGGTCAGATCAATGCGGACGGCGACGTCGTTCTGTCGCCGCAGTCGCAGGTCGAGGCCGACATCCGCTCGCAGAACGTCAGCGTCGCCGGCCGGTTCAAAGGCAACATCCTCGTGAAGGGCAAGGCGCACCTCGCGCGCGGCGGGCGGATCGACGGGAACATCACGTCGAAGACGCTGGTCGTCGAGGAAGGCGGCATCTTCCACGGACAGAGCAACATGGACGCCGGAGCCGGGTCGGGCTCGCAGTCGACGCCGGCCGCGCAGCAGTCTGCCGGCGCGGCCCCGAAGGAGGGAGAGGAGAAGAAGCCCGACCAAGTGAAGGTGTGATGCCTCCATGCTCGACATCAAGCTGATCCGGGAGGACCCGGAGCCGTTCCGCAAGGCGCTCGCCCGGAGGGATCTGGCGAAGCGCGTCGACGAGCTCTTGGAGGCGGACGAACGGCGCCGCGAGCTGACGAAGCGCGTCGAGGAGCTCAGAGCGGAACAGAACCGTGCGTCGAAGGCGATCGGTGGCGCGCAGGGCGATGAGAAGCAGCGGCTCATCCAGGAGGTCGCCAAGGTGAGCGCGGAGCTGAAGGAGCTGGAGCCGCAGCTGGCCGAAGCCGAGACCGCGCTCAGCCTGCTCCTGGCCGCGACCCCGAACCTCCCCCATCCCAGCTCGCCCGATGGGTTCACCGAGGAGGACGCCGTCGAGGTCAGGCGCAACCACGAGGCGCCGCCCACGTTCGACTTCGAACCGAAGGATCACGCCGACCTGGGCGCTGCCCTCGGCGTGCTGGACGTCGAACGCGGGGCGCGGACGAGCGGCTCGCGGTTCGTCTACCTGCTGGGCGACCTCGTCTTCGTCCAGTTCGCGCTGATGCGGAGCGCGATGGACATCCTCGCCGAGAAAGGGTTCCTGCCGGTGATCCCGCCGGTCCTCGTTCGGGATGAAGCGATGTACGGGACCGGCTTCCTCCCGACCGACGCCGTCAACATCTACCGGACCGCGGAGGACGACCTGTACCTGGTCGGGACCGCGGAGGTTCCGCTCGCGGCCCTCCACCTGGGCGAGGTCTTGGACGAGGCGGACCTGCCGGTCCGGTACGCGGGCTACTCGACGTGCTTCCGGCGCGAGGCCGGCACCTACGGGAAAGACACGGGCGGGATGTTCCGCGTCCACCAGTTCGACAAGGTGGAGATGTTCTCATTCACGACGCCGGAGACCAGCTGGGACGAGCACGAGTACCTCGTCAGCGTCGAGGAGGAAGTGCTCGGCAAGCTCGAGATCCCGTATCGCGTCGTCAACATCGCCGCGGGCGACCTGGGCGGGGCCGCGGCGAAGAAGTACGACATCGAGGTGTGGCTCCCCGGTCAGCAGCGGTATCGCGAGCTGACGAGCTGTTCGAACACGACGGACTACCAGGCGCGCCGGATGCAGACGCGGGTGCGCCGGAGCGACGGAACGCTCGAAACGCTCCACACGTTGAACGGGACCGCCACGGCGATCGGGCGGACCCTGATCGCGATCTTGGAGAACCACCAGCAAGCCGACGGCTCGGTCCTCGTGCCCGAGCATCTGTGGCAGTACCTGCCGGAGCGGGCGAGGGTGCTGACGCCCCGTCCGTAGGTGCTTCGGTGACCACGACTGGGCGGGGGTCCGAGAGAAAGGATCGGAGACATGAGGAAGCTGATCGTGAATACCTTCGTGACCCTCGACGGGGTCATGCAGGCCCCGGGCGGCCCCGGCGAGGACGACAGCGGCGGCTTCACGCTGGGTGGCTGGTCGGTGAACTACTGGGACGACATGATGGGTCAGCTCATGGGCGACGCGATGAGCGCGCCGTTCGATCTCCTCCTCGGACGCAAGACCTACGACATCTTCTCCGCGTATTGGCCGCACGCGACAGAGGAACCCGGCGCCAAGCCGTTGAACGACGCCACCAAGTTCGTCGCGTCGCGGAGTCATCCGACGCTGGAGTGGGGCCCGTCGGTCCTGATCGAGGGAGACGCGGCCGAAGGCATCGCGGCGCTCAAGAAGGAAGACGGACCGGAGCTGCAGGTGCACGGCAGCGGGAACCTGATCCAGACGCTCTTGCGCCACAACCTCATCGACCTGTACCGCCTGTGGGTCTTCCCCCTCGTCATCGGATCGGGGAAGCGCTTGTTCTCGGACGGCACGATCCCCGCAGGGCTGAAGCTCGTCGACAGCAACGTTTCCACGACCGGAGTAGTGATCGGTACGTACGTGCCGGCAGGCGAGATCGTCACCGGATCGTTCGCGCTGGACTGATCAGCTCGAGAAGTCCGATGCACAGGAGCCAGCTGGTCCGGAGGCATCATCTCGAGGAACGTGACCGTTTCGCGCACCGAGCCGCATCGTAGATGCGAGCCTCGGCGCGCTTCACGCCGACGGTCGCAGGTTGGCGGCTGACGACGGTCTCTCGTCCGGTTCGTGGATGGCGGATCGGGGTATCGAACATGCAGGCGGACCGGCGTGTTGGGATGACGTGTGCCTTCGTGGATCGAGGAGGTGATGTTGCGGTCCGATGCCGACGCGGTCGATCCTCCAGCGAGTTTCATCTAGTTGCATGGAGGGAGGGATCGCTGTGCGAGCGATCAAGATGCTCTTCCTGACCGCATCGATCCTTGGTCTCATCCCGAGAGCAGCCGCGTTCGCGGCTCCTGCGGATGTACACCACTTCGCGTTCCGAGGCTCGGTCGCCGAAGGCGCGTGGCTCAGCCGCACCGATACGTCGTTCACCTTCACGTACGTGAACGCGATGAAGACCAGGACGGACCAGGAACTGTTCGTGGATCAGGACACGGAGTACTTCGACAACGGCGGGAACTTCATCGGCGACACCGATACGTTCGTGGACGTACCGAACGGGTTTTCGTTCACGACCGACGCGGGCAAGCTCTCGGCCGCGAGCGTGAGCGGAAGCCACGTCCCCGGCACCACCTGCTCCTACGATGCGAACTTCGATCTCATCGGTTGCACCGGGACCGCCGTGGATGTCTCTGTGACTTGGACCGGTTACGGTCCCATCGGCAGGGGAACCTTCCACGACCAGTTCCACAGCGATGGATTCACGTTCAGCGACCACTTCCAGGGGATGTCTCGGAAGGCGGTGGCGAGCGGCACAGTAGGGGGCCGGGTGCTGACCACGGATGATCTGGGCTTCGCCGACATGCTCCGTTCGAACTTCGGCGGGGTCGACATCTGCATCGGCTGCTAGTTGGGGTCTGAGTGGGCTACTGCCGAGGGGCGTCTGCGCCCCTCGACAGTCATGCTGGAAACGTGTGGGCTTCTCAGCCCTGCTGTCGAGCTTGATCTTCGATCGGAGCCTGAATCGGCTTCTCCGGCGCGTGCCGTGAGGTGACATCAACCGTGACGCCTTGCCAGGTGGCCGGTTCCCACTGGGGAGGCGTGACCCGGCGGCCCACGCCGTGGATCCACCGGATGGACCCGTCGCGATGGATGACGCGGAACTCGTCGTCCCACACGCCGGTCCGATCGGATGCCTCGTTCGCCCGTACGACGCGCTCGCGATCGTCCGGATGGACCAGACGCGGGAAGTGGTACGGCTCCGCAACCAGCTCTTCCGACGTGTAGCCAAGGAGCTCGTACGCCTGGGCGCCCATGAAGACGTACCGGGTCCACCCGGTGCCCTCGTCGACCGTGTGGGTCCATGGGATCGCGGGCATGCCGTCAACCAGCTCGCGCAGGATCGCGTGCTCAGCAGCAAGCGCGTCTTCGGCCGTGCGGCGGGTCGTCACGTCCAGCATCACGCCTTGGAACCGGATCGGGCGGCCGATCTCGTCGCGTTCGATGCAGCGTCCACGGTCGTTCAGCCACACGATCCGGCCGTCGGCCGCGATCATCCGATAGTCGATGTCCCACGGCTCTCCGCGCTCGGCGTTGGCACGCGTCTGCGCCACGACCTGATCGCGATCGTCCGGATGCATCAGTTCGAACCACTGCGCGGGATCGATCCAGGCTTCGCGGGGCGCTCCGAGGATCTCCGACATCAGTGGTCCCATGTAGCGCAGCTCGATCCGCAGCTGATCCCCATGCTCGACGTGGAAGCTGTATGGGACCATCGGTCCGAGCTCCGCGAGCTCACGGAACCGCCTCTCCGCCTCGGCTGCCTTCCGCTCCGCCTCCAGGCGAGCGGTC
>WNGD01001234.1_pt1 | contig 27980 bp, 21 predicted proteins | sample 5400671 | NCBI WGS metagenome assembly WNGD01 (sample SAMN13153369, study PRJNA577476) | soil metagenome | isolation source: 40 cm soil or saprolite under grassland replicate 2 | place: USA:California | collected 2016-06-15
GCCTCCACGGCGCTGGTAGAAACGGTTGCGAAGGCGATGATTTCGAAGGCGCGGCGCGCCGGTGTAAATGGGCCACCCGTCTTCCTGGCCTTCTGGTCCTCCACGCTGGCCCCGTGACGCAGCAGCAGTTCTTTACAGCCGCCACCACCCGGCACCAGACCCAGACCGACCTCCACCTGGCCAATGTAGGTCTCCGCCGCGGCGCGAGTGTGCGCGCTGTGCATCACCACCTCGCAGCCACCACCCAATGCTCGCCCGGCGGGAGCCGCTACAACGGGGATAGGAGCATACTTAAGCAACTGGTTGGCCTGCTGGAAAGCGTTGATTGCCCCATCCAGCATCTTCCACTCGCCCTGCCTGGCTCCCATCAACATCAAGAGGATGTTCGCGCCTGCTGAGAAGTCGGCCGCTTCGTTACCGATGATCAGCGCGCGAAACTCCTTCTGGCCTTCTTCAAGGGCATAGCGCAGCATCTCAATGATACTCTCGTCGATGGCGTTCATTTTCGTATGGAACTCGACACAGGCTATACCGTCGCCGAGGTTAATCAGCGAGGCCGAACCATTATCGCGCAGGGTACCTTGTCCCTCGTGGGTACCCGCAAGGGGTACCCCTACATTTAGGGACTTTAGCGCTGCCAGCGAGATGGCGCCCCTGGGCGTGGGAACAGGCTGATACGTGCCCGTGTTGAAATCGAAGTACGCACGCTGCCCAGGCGTGCCGGTATAAAACGTGCCCTGGCCCTCGCTTGTGACACGCCTTACCAGCTCTGGTAAATGAGCGGCATCGGCCCCGCCCGGCAAGACTTTCTGCAAGATGGCTGGGTGCTGCAATAGCGCATCCCACACCTCGAAGCTCCCCAGGTCGAAATTGAAGCCCCAGCGCATTGCCTGGTCCACGTCGACGATACTATCAGCGATCTGCAGCGCGAGGCTGGCAGCGTAGATAAGTGAATCAGCCGTTGCCTCACGCGCCAGTTGAGCGGCCCGGTCGCCGGCACCAAGTACGGTAAGTATACGCTGCACGGGGTCGCTGATGTTACGAGCTTCGCCGAGTGACGGGAAGCGCACCTTCTGCTGCGGCTCGTACTCCAGCGTCTTGAGGTTCAGTTCCAGGATGGTGGATTCGCCATCAGGATTTTTAATTCGCTTGTAGAAGCCCTGGCCGCTCTTCTCACCAAGCCAGCCGCGCCGCACCATCTCGAGCACAATCTCCGGCACGCGGAAGGTCTCACGCCAGGGATCACCGGGCGCGTTCTGGTACAGGTTATTAGCTACGTTGACCAGTGTATCCAGGCCTGACAGGTCGGCAGTGCGGAAGACGGCAGACCTGGGACGCCCCATACCTGGTCCCAGGATCGTATCTACCTCGCCTACCGTGTACCCCTCGTCCAGCGCACGATGTAACGTGGACATAGAGCTGTACACGCCGATGCGGTTGGCGATGAAGTTGGGAGTATCTTTGCACAGCACAACCCCCTTGCCCAGTATCTCCGTGGCGAACTGCTGCATAAACTGCAGCAGCGCAGGGTCTGTATCGACACCTGGAACGATTTCCAGCAGGCGCATATAGCGCACGGGGTTGAAGAAGTGCGTAATGAGGAAATGGCGGCGAAAATCGGAGCTGCGTTCCTCGATGAGCAAATGAGCGGGCAGGCCGGAGGTGTTAGAAGTGATGATGGTGCCAGGCGTCATTACCTGCTCTAACTTTGTGTAGAGCTGCCGCTTGATGTCCAGGCGCTCGACTACGGCCTCGATAATCCAATCAACTCCGGCAAGCTCCGGCAGGTCATCTTCGATGTTGCCGGTGGTGACGAGACGCGCGGAACGCTGGCTGTAAAACGCGGCTGGTCTTGCTTTGAGCGTCTTCTCCAGGCCGAGACGCGCTATCTTATCCCGGTCCTTGCCAGCGTCGGCTGGTACAATATCGAGCAGCAGGCTGGGGATGCCAACGTTGGCGAGATGCGCTGCAATCGCGGCTCCCATCACACCGGCACCCAGTACCGCCGCTTTGCGGATGTGATACGTTGTGCTCATGACAACCTCTCAATAATCGTTGCCAGCCCCTGGCCACCGCCAATACAAAGCGTCGCGATGCCCAGCTTCTTGTCGGCGGTCTGCAAATCGTTGAGGAGCGTGGCTACGAGGCGAGCGCCACTACAGCCCAACGGGTGTCCAAGGGCGATCGCGCCTCCATGCGGGTTCAGTTTCTCTTCATCGATACCCATGACCTGGACTACAGAGAGTGTTTGCGCCGCAAAGGCCTCGTTCAGTTCGATGATGTCGATATCGCTCAGCTGCAAGCCAGCCCGCTGGAGGGCCTTCCTCATCGCAGGCACGGGCCCGATCCCCATGATATCGGGCCTGACACCTGCCACGGCCATGGTGAGTATTCTTGCCAGCGGTGTAATGCCGAGGTCACGTGCCCGCTCCGCGGACATCAGCACGGCGGCAGCCGCTCCATCGTTGAGCGGACTGGAGTTACCTGCAGTGACGGTGCCCCCCTTGATAAAGGCGGGTTCAAGACTTGCCAGCTTCTCAAGCGAGGTATCGCGGCGCGGGCCTTCGTCGATCTCCATCAGGCTTCCGTCCGGCAGTGGTACAGGAACGATTTCTCGCTTGAAGGTGCCGCTATCGGTGGCCGCGATGGCCCGCTGGTGACTGCGGAGCGAGAAGGCATCCTGCGCCTCGCGGCTGATGTGATACTCGCGAGCAAGGTTCTCAGCCGTGATGCCCATGGGAATGTAGCTAGAATAGCCATACTCTAACTCGGGCGGGGGATAGGACGAAGCAGTATTTTCACCCTCACGAGGCTTGAAAAGGCGTGGGTTGAAGCTGGGGTTGAAGCCGCCCATTGGCACGCGTGACATATTTTCCACGCCCCCGGCGATGAATACGTCGCCCAGGCCAAGCATGATATTCTGTGCCGCCATGTTGACGGCCTGCAAGCTGGAGGCGCAGAAGCGGTTGACGGTCACGCCTCCAGCTGTCTCCGGCAAACCGGCCAGCGCACCTACGATGCGCGCCACGTTCATGCCCTGTTCGCCTTCGGGGAAGGCGCAGCCGATAATCACATCTTCGATAAGGGAACGATCAAGCTTTGGCACGCGCTCAACGGCGGCCTTGACGGCGAAAGCGGCCAGGTCATCGGCGCGCACATCTTTGAGCACACCTTTGTTTGCACGCCCAATGGGGGTGCGTACCGCGCTGACAATCACTGCTTCTGGCATATATTTCTCCTCTCTGAATCAAGGTATGATAAGGCAGCATCTATGAGCGTGGCTCGCGGATAATGCCATGGGTATGGCCAGCCAGCACAACTTTGCCTTTCTGGTTACGGCATTCCCACGAGGCTGCCATGTTGATGTGTCCATCTGCCTGCTCGTAATGTGTGATCGTTGTCTCACAACGAATGGTGTCGCCTGTGAACACAGGTCGAAGAAACTCAAAGACCATTTCGCGAGCGATATAGTTCATATCGCCGCCGAGCTTCGTTGGCAAGGTAGCTGTCAAGAGGCCCTGAACCATCAGGCGTCCCTGTTCATCAGGCTCGACATGATGGGTGCCCTGGTCACCGGAAAGCTGACCAAAGAGGCGTACATCCTCCTCGGTAAAGGTACGTTCCCAGGAAGTAGTATCGCCAACTTGCATTGTATTACCTCAGGACATGAAGGCGACCGCAAAGGTCCCCCCTACATTTATTTATTACAGGGGGTAGCCCTGCTTCTCAACGACGATAGCGGCCAGTTCGCGTTGTGCGGTGACGCCATTTAGCAGGTAGTCGCCGATATAGGCACGCACTCGTGGCAGTTCTTCCTGGACCTCGCTGTCGCCCAGGTTCGTCATAATCATCTGGTCGAGGTTCGTGCGCATTCGCGAGAAGGCCAGCCACGTTGCGAGCTGCGCCAGTTTGACATGTATCGCGCTGTTTCCGTCGCCGCGATGCACGGCCTGCACGGCACGGGCCAGCGCGCTATCGGTGGCATACAGGTCGATCAAGAGGTTGGCGAGGTACTCGATGAACTCTTCCTCCTGTTCGAGCGCCTGCATGTACTTCAAGGCGATTTTCATAGCCATGTAGATTGTCGCTTCCTTGGCACGCTCGACGGCGTTGACTGCCTCGCGCAGATCGGAGGGGATGCCATCACTGGCGAAATCGGGAGCCTGGCCGGATTTGACATGGGACTCAATCGTGGGATAGAGGGCCATCAAGTTCACTTTGCCCGCCAGGGCACGGCGGAAGAGCGTGCCCGAGGCGACCAGGCGATTGATTTCATTAGTGCCCTCGAAGATACGCTGGATACGCGCATCACGATAGGCCTTCTCGATGGGGTACTCCTGCATGAAGCCGTAGCCGCCGAAGATCTGCACACCTTCATCAACGACCATTGACAACACTTCGCTGCCATGTACCTTGGCGATAGAGGCCTCCACAGCATACTCTTCGATAGCTTTGAACGCGGCTTCTGTGTCATTGCCCGCGCTGCGCCTGGCGTTCTCGATGTTGGCCGCCGTGCGGAAAACCTCGCTCTCAGCGGCATAAGTCTCGGCAGCCATGCGCGCGAGTTTCTTCTTGATCATGCCGAACTCGTGCAGGAACTTGCCAAAGGCCTTGCGCTCGGCGGTATAGGCGGCGGCCATACCCAGCGCTGCGCGCGAGCCGCCTACCACACCGGCACCCAGCTTCAGGCGCCCGATATTGAGGATGTTGAAGGCGATCTTGTAGCCCTTGTGGATCTCTCCAAGCAGATTTTCAACCGGGACCTGCACGTTTTCGAAGTACACCTGGCGAGTGGAGGAACCCTTGATGCCCATCTTGCGCTCTTCCGCGCCGGTCGAAACACCTGGCCAGTTCGCTTCGACAATAAAGGCCGATGGCTTCTCATTGCCGATGCGAGCGAAAACAATCATCACGTCGGCAAAGCCCGCGTTGGAAATCCACTGCTTTGTGCCGTTGAGGATGTAGTATTTACCGCCGGTGGAAAGTTCCGCGCGGGTACTCAACCCCATGGCATCGGAGCCAACGCCGGGTTCGGTCAGCGCATAGGCGGCGATCCATTCGCCGCTGGCCAGCCTGGGCAAGTAGCGCTGCTTCTGCTCCTCGGTGCCATAGAAGACGATGGGCAATGTACCAATGGTAGTATGCGCGCCGAAGGCCACGCTAAAGGAGGCTTCGCGCAGTTCCGATCCGGCAAGGGCGCTCATCAGCAATCCCAACTCGGCGCCACCGTAGGCCTCTGGTACGTCGATCATCAACAGACCCTGCTCGCCCGCTTTCTTTACCAGGCCCGGCATTACTCCAGGCTCCTGGTGATCGATGGCTTCGACCTTTGGCAGAACCTCGCGCGCAACGAAGGTCGCGGTCGATTCTTGAATCCAGCGCTGTTCTTCATCGCGCTGCTCCATCGTGAATATTTTCTCAGCACTTTCGCTTACAGGTGTCGTTAAAAACGCTGTACCTTTTTCAGTGGGTGTCATGGTGGTTGTCATGTATAAGGTTTCTCCTTGATAAGGTGTCTGTGGCAAGCCCTACCCTTACATTTTTTAGGTGGGTTCCTGCAGGTCGGGTGCAGGGCGAGGGCAAGCCTCGCCCCTACATTTATTGCGCGGTTTCCCGCAATTCTCTTCTGAGAACCTTGCCGATGAGAGATTTGGGCAGGGTTTCGCGGTATTCCAGCTTTTTTGGGACTTTATAGGGTGTCAGTTCACGTTTGCAAAAGGCCAGGATATCCTGGCGGGTCTCCTCTGAAGCTGCGAATCCCGGTTTCAGTACAATGAAGGCGGCTACAGTTTCGCCACGATATTCGTCGGGCAGGCCAACCACAGCGGCTTCCGCTACAGCCGGATGGTGAAACAGTACCTCCTCGACTTCGCGCGGGTAGACATTAAAGCCACTGGCGATAATCAAATCCTTGGCGCGCTCTACTATGTAGAAATAGCCATCCTCATCCATCTTCCCCAGATCACCGGTGTGCATCCAGTCTTTATAGAAGATGGCGGCGGTCTCTTTGTCACGTTTCCAGTAGCCTTTCATGATGTTCGGGCCCTTTAACACGATCTCACCGATCTCACCCGCGGGCAGGAACGCGCCAGTTTCCGCATCCAGGATGGCTGCATCCACATTCTGCAAGGGCAGTCCAATGCTGCCATCGCGAATATCACCATTGAGCGGATTGCAGTGCGTCACAGGCGCCGCTTCAGAGAGACCATAGCCCTCAACCAGCTTGCCATGGGTCATGGCCTCGAAGTCCTGGCGAACCTTCGCGGGCAAGGGCGCAGCGCCGCTGATGCAATACTTGATCGAGCCCAATTGCTCAGTATGTTTGCCAGCTTCGCGCATGATCGCTACGTACATGGTGGGGATGCCAGGGAAGAGAGTAGGACGATACTTGCGAATGGCACTGACGACATCTTTGGCCTTGAAACGGGGCAGGAGCACCATGGTGGCAGCCGCCAGGATAGAGAGGTTCATACCTACGGTCAGGCCATAGGAGTGGAAGAAGGGAGCAACGCACAACATCACCTCCTCAGCATCACGCGCGTTAGGCGTCCAGCAGCGCGTCTGGAAAGCGTTGGCAAGCAGGTTGCGGTGCGTCAACATAGCGCCTTTTGCCAGCCCAGTTGTGCCGCCGGTGTACTGGAGAGCTGCAAGGTCATCAGCGGTAGACGGCACCGGTAATCTGAAAACCTCCAGCCCGCCCTTTGTATGGGGCTGCAGGATGGAGTGCATGGAGCGCAGTGTCGCGTCCTGCTGCATTTCTTTGCTGGTCAAGAGAGGCTGCGGGTTTTTAGCGCCCCGCTGGCTGAGCGGGTAGAGGATATGCAACAGGGGTGGTAAGAAATCGGCCGGGCTGGTGAGGATAACGTGCTCCAGCGCTGTACTGGCACGTACTGCACGCACAACCGGGTAGAACGAATCGAGCATGACCATGATGCGCGCACCGGAGTCGGCCAGCTGGTGCTGCATCTCACGCCCGGTATAGAGGGGATTGGTTGGTACGACGACTGCTCCAGCCCGCAGTGCACCATAGAAGGCGATCGGGTATTGGGGAACATTGGGCAGGGCAATGGCGACGCGATCGCCCTTCTGTACGCCCAGGCGCTGCAACGCGACGGCAAAGCGATTGGCCAGAGAGGACAACTGCGCGTAATTCAGCCTGGTTCCATAGTAAATGATTGCTGTTTGATCGGAATGGTTGTGTACGGCCTGGTCGAGCAGCCAGATCAGGGGTTGGTCCGGGATAGTGAGTTCGGGACTCACACCCTGCTCGTAGTGACGCACCCAGGGCCGAGCGGAATAGACCACGGTCTTCTGCCCCGCTTGAGCATCGTTGATCATTGGTGTGTCGGACATGCTAAGATAACTCCTTTTGAGATGTCTTTAACCCTCCCTACTCTAAACTTCTTTGCCTTTTCTCTAATTATAAAGGGATATGAACGAGATAGACACGTTGCCAGCTAACAATTTTTAGGGCATAATGAGCAAGTAGCTAACGGGTAATGCCTTTTTCTTCATAACCCCGCAGCGGAGAAGGGAGAGCAATGGAAGTAAAAAATGCTGATTTTGCAGACCTGGTCGGTCAATACAGGCAGCAGCGCGGTATGTCCCAGGGACAGCTCGCGCAGGCGACGCGCCTCTCACGTACATATATCTATCACCTGGAAACGGGCATGCGCACGAATCCATCGGAGCATGTCATCCACAGTATTGTACGAGCACTCGAACTACAGAGTAATGAACGGCGTCATCTCTATGACGCTTACACTAGGCTAACGGGGCATCCTATCGCTTACGAGGAACCTGAAAGCGCGCTGCTTGACCTGGGTGAGCTGGCAGATTTATTGGTCCGTAACACTTCGTACCCGGCGCATTCGCTTGATCGCCTGTGGTTCCTGCATTCCTGGAACGAGGCAGCGATTATGCTCTTCGAGCTACAGCAAGAGGTAGCGAGCGGCAGGAAGGTCCACCTGCTGGAATTAGTGTTTGATACCCACCTGCGCCGGCATTTTCATGGCTGGGAGAACCTGGTACGCCGCCTGGTGAGTGATTTCCAGTATAATACGCGCACGATTACGCACCTGCCCGAATACAAGGCGTTGTGGAAACACTTGCGAGCATTGCCCGAGTTCCGCCGCATTGCTGCCGCGACGTATCCAGAAGGGAAACCGGCCCCGTCATTCGTGTTCCAGATACAGCATAGCCAGCTTGGCCGCGTGACGCTGCGCACCGCTACAACGGTGTTTACCGGCATCAATAATTACTCGATGGTCAGCTATGTGCCAGGCGACCAGCAGACGCTGGAGATTTATCGCAAATACAACTGGCAACCGGAATAGAAGGCTGAAACTGCGGAATGTGGGTTCGTCACTCCTTTTTTATTTTATCTATACTTCTGATAGTTACGGAATCTCTACTAAACTGACATATTCATAATCACATCTTAACTTGTCCATCACTAAAATCACCACCTTTCCTCGTATACTTGATCCTGAATAGTAAACAGATCAACTGTTTAGCAGCGAAAATGCTATGCATTGCTAAGGAGATGAGAGAATCTGTGACCAAGATATCAGTTCTGGGTCCTGGCAAGCTTAGGCAGGCTGACGAAGGAGGATGAAGTATGAAACGCCTTGTAAGCCCTTTTTTTGAGAGATATCTCATTTTTTTCACTATTACTGCTATTATCGGTTCGCTTATACTTTTAAATCCTGTAAAAGTATATCCACATTCTTTAAAAGATAATCCCATTGTTCGGGAAAATCGAAAACATGGAACAACCAGGTGGCAATCAAAAGAACTTGCTAAGCAAAGTAAAACTTCAGTTGATACCGAGCAAGTTACCAGAGCAAGTGTCTGGACTGATACGACAATACGAGGATATGCCAATACAACAAGTATTAATCATGGCGATGTAATTAATTTTTATGTCGGTACAACCCATCCATCCTATAGTATTCAGATTTATCGTATGGGTTGGTATGGGGGAACAGGATCGACATTGGTAACAACCATAAGTAATCTTAGCGGTCAAAATCAGCCAATTCCAGTCGCAGATCCAACTACGCAGTTGTTAGAACTGAATTGGAATGTTTCCTATACCTTACAGACAGATACTACCTGGACAACAGGGATGTACTTGGCTAAATTGATTGCCACTGACGACGGTTCTATCGGCTATATTCCGTTTGTTATTCGAGATGACAGTTCCACTGCAGATATTTTATATCAAGTGCCTGTGAATACCTGGCAAGCATATAATGCATGGGGAGGAAGCAGTTTGTACACGTCTCCTGCACCGGCAGGCAGAGCATACAAGGTCTCTTTTGATCGTCCCTATTCGCAATGGGACGGCGCAGGAGGGTTTTTTGACGGCGATTATAATATGATCCGTTTTCTTGAAGCGCAGGGATACAATATTTCTTATGCCACAAGTGTCGATACGCAAACAAACCCTTCACTTCTCAACAATCATAAACTCTTTTTAACCGACTATCATGATGAATATTGGGCAAAGCCAATGCGCGACAACCTGACTAACGCCATGCATGCGGGAAAACACCTGGCATTCTTTACTGCCAATAGTATTTATTGGCAAATCCGATTTGAACCATCAACAACAGGCGTTGCCAATCGAGTGATGACCTGTTATAAAGATGCAACGCTTGATCCCTACAATCAACCAGGAAATCCTAATTATAATCCAGCTCTGACCACAGTGAAATGGAGAGATAACCCGGTGAATCAACCGGAAAACGCGCTGCTTGGTGGAATGTATATATCGCAGTTGAATTATCCCAATAGCACCAATTGGGTAGTAACTAATGCCAACTATTGGATATATAATGGAACTGGATTAAATAATGGTGATACCATTCCAAATCTTGTGGGGTATGAATTTGATGGGTTATTTAATAACGGACAAACACCAGGCAATCTTGTTGCCCTTTCAAACTCTCCTGTTACGGATGCCTTTGGCTATAATGATATAGCAAATGGCACTATCTATACGTATACACCAAGTAACGCGCTTATTTTCAATGCCGGTACTATAGAGTGGCCATGGAAAGTCGATAATAATAGGTATCAGAGTCATGGAGCAGACCCGCGCGTGCAGCAAATGACGATGAATATATTAAACGCTATGATCACTGGGGTACCGCCAACCCCGACACCGACACCGACGCCTTCGCCAACGCCAACGCCAACACCAACGCCAACACCTTCGCCCATGCCTTCACCGACGCCAACGCCAACGCCAACACCAACGCCGACACTCACACCCAATTCTTATCAAGCTACTATTCTCAGTGATAATCCGATTGCATATTGGAGACTTGGTGAAGCGCCAGGTGCAACGCAAGCAATCGATACGAGTGGTCATGGGTACACAGGAACATATAGTGGTGGGGTTACATTGGGAGCACCGGGTGCTCTTAACCATGATAGTAATACTGCAGTTAGCTCTGACGGGACAGGCAAAGTTACGCTTCCTACACAACCATCAGTCACAAACTTTACCATTGAAGGATGGACGTATTTGACAGATCCAAACTGGAATTCTGCTAATTATTATAACGAAACGCTGTACGGCAGTTGGTTGAATGTACGTCTCTTAATTCGTCCTGGTGCATCCAATCCTAATTCATATGCTTTAGGATTATTCAGTGTCTGGCTGAATGGAACAGAGTACTCACTGCAACCAGTCAATACCAGCTTAACGAATACCAATCAGTGGGTCTATTGGGCATTAGTAAGAAATGGGAATACCTTAACAGTCTATAGAAATGGCGTGCAAGTCGGACAAAGAACTGATTTACCGGCAACTGCAACGGCAAACATTAGTGCTCCTTTATTAGCTCAAGATGCAAAACTTTACTTCCTTAAAGGAAGTCCCGATGAAGTTGCAGTCTATAATACTGCATTATCCGCGAGCCGCATACAAGCCCATTATAATAGTGCTCAATAGGTATACGGCGAACGGCCCCGTAGGCGTTTGGGAGGCGTCGGATCGGGTACAGGCCACGAACGCGGGCGTCCGCCTCGTTTGAGTGCCATTCAGGACAATGGAGTTACTTTGTAACTCATTAGTTCATGAAGCTCCAGACATGATCGGTCAAGCCACTTGCCAGGGCGCAGGTGACCCATGAGCGTTTCCCCATTTCCGCGTCAGGGGCACAGCAGCTCAGTTCATGATGGGCCAGCAGAGCGCGGGCAAAACGCCGGAGAGGCCTTCATGTAGCTGTATTTTGTAGTGAGGAGAGGGTTATGAACACTCAATCAGGGCAATCGCAATGGGGATATTCCCCATCACCACAACCACCGTTTCAGCCACTACCTCCGCCTCCGAGGTTTCAACCGCCTCCTCGTCGGCCCAAATCTAGGAAGAAATTCGTGGTAGGCTGTGGTCTGGCTCTCGCCGTTGTTTTGCTGCTCGCCTTCATCGCCGTAATCAGTGGGAGTCATAGTTCAACAAACACGAGTGTCATGCCTACAGCTACCTCGGCAGTAGTACAAAGCACAGGAACGCAGATTCAGACGCCAACGCTTGTACTAACACCCGTAGCCACGTTAAAGCCTATACCTTTTCCAAGGACAAGTCCTGTACCGAAGGCTGACGGCCCTGCTATCCTCGGTGGCAATATTTCTGCCTTCATTGCCAAGTATGGACATCCGGATACTGGCTGCGCTACCTGTCGGAGCGGTATCTATAATTTCCAGCGTTACCAGGGAACACAACTTGATTATCTTTCAATGATGCTGGTAGATGCTGCTGCTGCACATAAGGGTCATGTCAACGCATTCATTGTGCAACCACCACCCCATTCGGATTGGGATGCTATGACGGCAACAGACCTTTGTGTATCGTTTGGCCCGCCCGATGTGGACTACGATCAACCGATACAGGTGATCCCGTCCCCGAATGGCTCCAGCATCGAGAAGGTGTATAAGAGCGCATGGCTGGCCTCCCAGCTTGCAGCCAGCGATTTTGTAGACCGCTATAGCAACACGACGCCCTCTCCTGGAACATTCGCTATTGAATATGGCTACAGTGGGAGTCCTTCAAAGGTTGATCAATGTAGTCTGGAAGCAGGGCTTCAGCGGCTATAGATAGAAAACGGCATACGCATGGGCGTAGCCGCGACATGTATGGCGCCCTGGGGCTCTACACGCCATCTCTCGACCTCAGCCGCTCGATAGCGCGCTCAGTGACCTCCAGGTCGGCGCGCAAGGTTGCCTCTTTATACTCACGCACCAGCATCTGGTATTCCAGCAGGCGCGGGCGGCGCGTAGGTCGAGAAGCGTATTGTTGGCGTGCCCACTCCAAATGCTCTAGTTCTTTGAGCAGGTTGACACGATGGTCCAGCAGGTGCTTGAGCGCTACTTTATCCGAGGTCTCGCCGCAGAAGAAGAGCTTAGTGAGGTAGTCATCCTTGGTGAAGCGCTCCGGCACATCCTCCTGCAGCCAGCGATCCAACTCGGCCTGCCCTGCCACGGTGAGGCGATAGACCTTGCGGCTGGGGCGGCCTTTCTGTTCAATCACCTCCGCCTCGACCAGTTGTGCATGGCTTAGGCTCTTCAGCGTCGTGTAAATCTGGCTGTTGCCTGCATTCCAGTAACTGGCAAGAGCGCGGTCAAAGGCCTGTTTGATATCATAGCCGCTCATTGGGCGCGCCCCCAACAATCCCAGGATGATATAGCGCAGCGTGTTGCGCGAGGGGATGCCATTAATGTTGTCTTCGTAGTCTATTGATTCTACGTCAAGTTGTTCAGACATATGCTGCTTTCTCTGCGGCAGAATAAATTGGAATGTATATTTGTAACTCCTCAGGACTCCTCACCACCTTCGGTGGTTCGCAAGAGGTTGTTCCTGTGGGCCTGGCCGCCGGCGGCGGCCAGGCCCACAGGAAACACGACGCGAGCCGCCTATGGCGGCGAGGAATCAGGCACCTGAGTAGTTCGTTATCATATTATAGCACTTGTGTTTCGCAGCTTTTTTCTTCCCCTGCGCTGTTTCTTTACCATTCCTGCCATTGGCTACCAGAGGAGTGTAAAGGAAAAATGCCAGGGGGAGTACCTTTCGGCACTCCCCCTGCGATGAGAAAATGAAGCGGCACTCAGTTACAAAACAAAAGAGAGAACGGTCAGCAACCACCGGTACTGCGGTGGCACCTTCCTATTTACTAACCTGAGCACTATGCCAAAGATGATGCTGAGAGCTATCGAGATGATAGCGGCTACCATGTTGTTTCCCTTCTACTCGATGTCTTGAGTAACTAACAGACGAAAACCAATATCTGTGTCTACTTAAAACATAGGCAGAAAGCGTTAATAAAATATTAAGTAGAGGTAAAATTTCAATTATAATATACCATAAAAGCTCTCTACAAGCCGATTTAGAGCCATCTGCACAAATAGCCTGATTTTCATCATTCCGAAAAACGGGCGTAGAACGAGCATTATCCCTACAATAATCCGTCATGATTGCACAGGAGCCAATTGTGTAATCGACGAAGCGGAAGGTTGAGTGAAGGCTGAACGGACAGGGCTCGCAACAGCGAGCACGCGGCTCATCACCACAGCAGTCAGCGCTCCAGCGCCGATGAGAGCCCAGCCGAAGGGCGATGGCGTAACGAGAGTGAGAAAATCGCGCAGTGGTGGTATTGTGAGAGTAGCTAAGAGCACACCGGCGGAGCCAGCAACGGCAGCAAAGACAGAACGAGTAAGTCCCCCTTCGGATCTGCCAGCATCTAGCGTCTGGGCGAGCTGGGTAGCGACAATACTGGCATAAGCAACAGTACGTGCTTCTGGCAGCGTACTGGAGCCCAGCATAATCAGGTAGGAGACAAGCGCTGGCCCGGCACTTGTAATGGCACGGCGAAAGATTTCGTTGCGTAAGGGTCTTCCCAGAGCCGCTGCGCCTTCACGATCGAGTCCCGCAAGAATGTGGTGCTCTGGTTGCTGAAGAGCGACCGCTGTAGCAGGTAAGAGATCGGTGATCACATTCATCGAAAGAATCTGGCGTGCGGTCAGTGGAAAGTTGAGTCCCACCAGGCTTGCTCCTACTACCAATCCCAGTTCACCCAGGTTTCCACCTAGCAGTAATCCAAGGGCACGGCGGATGTTGCGCCAGTAACTGCGTCCTTCGATAAGCGCTTCTACCAGCGTGGAGAAATCGTCGTCGACAAGCACAACATCAGCTACCTGACGAGCAACCTCGGTACCAGCACGACCCATCGCCACTCCCACATCGGCAAGTCGTAAGGCTGGAGCATCATTCACACCGTCTCCTGTCATAGCAACAGTATGGCCGTGACGTTGCAGGCTCTCGATAATACGCAGCTTGTCCAGGGGAGTTGTACGCGCAATGACCACTGCACGCTCCAAACGCTCATCAAGCTCGCTGTTCTGGAGTTCAAAGACCTCGGCTCCTGTGAGCACCTCGCCGTCTTTGTCGAGTAGACCAGCTTCCTGGGCGATGGTGCGAGCGGTAGCCGGGTGATCACCCGTAATCATAATCACACGAACTCCTGCTTCGCGGCATCGATGCACTGCCGCTTGCACATCAGGCCGCAGTGGATCACTAATCCCTACAAAGCCAAGGGCACTCAATCCACGAGGATTGTCGAGCGGCGTATCGGGTGACCCTTCAGCGACCATGAGTACACGCAAACCACGCTCCGCAAGACGCCTGGAGAGATCAAACCACTCATGTTGGCCATTCTCGTCCAGGGGACGTTTCTCACCATACTCCAACATCCAGTTGCACCGGGGAATAAGCGCTTCTGGTGCGCCCTTGACGCAGAGATACCCCTGGGCGATAGTGACGTGAAAGGATCGTACGGGATCAAATGATAATTCAGCCTCGTGCTTTACATGCAACTGCTGGCCCAGGCCAGCATCTACAGCGCCCTGGATGATAGCCACATCGGTGGGATGCGCTTTCGCATCTTGAGCAGACGGGTGCGGGCTGGCAAGAGCGGCAGTTACCAGCACATGACGCAAATCGGTCGATAATTCACCCGGTACCCGCGCTTCCTGATCGTAGTCAGCCACCATGCTGAGCGCGAGCTGCCCCTTCGTCAATGTTCCCGTTTTATCGGTACAGGCGACATCAACGCGTCCAAGTGCCTCGACGGCTGACAGGCGACGCACCACGGCGTCCTGGTCACCCAGGCGGCGGGCAACCCCGGCTTCACCTACACTGGCAAGCAATGGTAAGCCTTCAGGGATGGCTGCCAGGATCGTCGTCATTCCAATAGCTAGCAGGGAAGCCAGAGGAATCCTCCGTAGGAACCCAGAAGCGAGTATGATGCCCCCTCCTCCAATAGAGAGAGGCAAGAGCACTCGGAGCATCCGGTTCAGGCGTACCCCGAGGGGACTTTGCTCCATCTCATCTGTAGACAAGGCAGCAGCGGTTGCTCCCATGCGAGTCTGCCGGCCAACCGCCACAACGACAGCATGCCCAGTACCGGTGGTTACATCGCTGCCCTCCATGACAGTGCGACTTGCATCGGTTCCTCCAGCCGGCGCTTTGGAAACCGGCACTGATTCCCCGGTCAGCACTGCCTCATCCACCTCCAGGCCACGCGCACTCAACAAGCGAGCATCGGCAGCAATGCGATCTCCAGGCGCCAGCAGCAGCACGTCTCCCGGCACCACTTCATTAGCTGGTATCGTTACGCTATGACCATCCCGTAGGACACGCGCAGTTGAGGTTGACAAAGTCGCCAGCGCCGCCGCTACCTGATTGGCCTTGTGCTCTTGCCAGATACCCAAAGTAATGTTGGCCAGGATCGTTGCACCGATGATCACAAAATCTCCCACTGCTCCTGTGAAGAGCGAGAGACCGGCCCCGGCAGCGTAAATGGCGATGAGTGGGGAATTGATCTGTTCAAGGAAAGCTGCCAGCAGTGAATTGCGACGAGCTTCCGGCGGTACCTTGTGCAAGCGTTCGGCAGCCTGGGCACTCGAAAGGCCCTCTGGCGAGGAATTCAAGACATGCAGCACTTGCTCCACGCCCCGCTGCCCCCAACGCTCCGGATGTGGGTCGAAAAGGTGGAAGATAGTCGACCTTTGTCGTTCTCCACCCATCAGCCTGAGCCATCCATCCGCTATGGCGATAAGAGAGGTGATGGAGACGGCACGGCCACCGTGCCTTAGACCCGGCCTTCCCCGAAAACCCCATACGCCACCGATGATATTGGACACTACTGCCAGTCCAACGGAATCACGTACCGCTGCACCCCCGCGTACAGTCGCTTCAAGAATAGCAGCGACCGCCGTGAGATCGGGAGCGAGCAGGTCAGCCTGGACAGGCAAGCGACTACTGCCGTCCGTAACGCCAATTGCCAGGTCACAAGCTGCGAATCCTGGCGCTGCGCCTGCATTATCCGAGACAAAGGCAACGAGCGCTCCCTCTTTTTGCTTCGCTCGAATGGCCTCCACTGCATCATTACTCTCGAGGAGCGACACATGGGCACGCCGGGCGACCGCTTGCACCGCGATCTGATCACCCCTGGAGATCACCCTGAGTTCTACTCCATAGCGTTGACACGCCTCGACCAGATCCGAAACTCCTGGTGCAAGCTGAGGCTTTAGCGCAAAGACTCCGAGGGGTTGTTCCTCACGATCGCTGCGCAGCACCAGTACATAGTTGCCGCGTTGCCGCAGGCGCGCGGCCTCTGGTATCGCACTCCAGTCCTCAACAGGGCCGAGTGAATACTGTACTCCATCAGCAGACGCTGTAGCAACCTTGCTATCGAAGGTCCCGTTACTCATCGTCACACTGTTTGCTGCTCTGAAGGCTCCTCCCCACGGTGAACCTGCTGCGGCAGCCACGCCCGCAGCAATCGCAAGAATTTCAGCAGTATCATAGTCATTGGTCATAGGCCAAGCACCGCTGAGCTCGAGTCCGTCGGTGAGTAGGCGTACCCCGTCCAAAAAAAACGCATCAGGCCGGCGATAGCTGCGGTTCGTATGTGTACCGGCCATGATGACCCCGGCCCGTATCATGCGCGCCACAGCGCCCAGTTCAGCATTCTCCGCCCCTATCATGGCCGTACGAGGAGTGACCAGGAGCAAGGCGGCGAGTATCTGGCTCAACGAACGGGTCAGAAGAGCGGTCGCCCCCGTATACGCGAGCGAAACCGGCCCCATCGCTTGCAGGTAACGCTCAAAGATCGATGGAGTAGGAGGAGATGGCCGGGGCATTGGTATGAATGCTTGAAATGACTCCTCGGCCTGCAACTTCAAGACGAATGGGCCACCGTAGAGTCGTGCACCAGGAGGAATTGTACTCCCTGGAGTAACTGGCAGAGGCATACCATTTAGCCCGCTTGCCGTTCCAGTCCCCTCTATGACCTTTGCTGCTAGAGGAGTTCGTTCGCCCGATTCCAGGTGTATGACTGCATCTGGTTGTGCCGGAGCAGCATGCTCTACCCTCTCCTCATAACGACGCCATGCTGAACGCCGCGCACTCTCTTCAGTCAACAGGCGCAATGCCTCCAGGCCATTCACTACTAGACCGAGCTGGCTACCAGCAAGGGTGAGGGTAATGATACTGGGTACATTAAAGAGAAGACTTGCCACCGTCTGTCCAAGGAGCTTACGCAGTCCATAGCGAATAGGGGGAATACTCTGCAAAATCGCGAGTATACTCGCGATTTGCAAAGCGGTACGTGCGCCAGGAAGAGGCTCTCGAACATGGAGGAGCCGGCGTGTCGTCAGCAGACCAAGGCCCAGCATAGCTCCACTGAGCCTGATCACGCTTTGTATCAATGGTCCCGGATCGAGTGGATAGGCCGGCCGAGTCTCGCCTGGGAGTTCTGGAAGTTCCAGGTCAACTACTTCTGCAATCAGGTCTTCTAAGTTGGCTTTGTGTTCCGTGAACTCGACGAGCACACGACCGGTGAGCTGGCTCACCTCTGCATGCACTCCTGGGCGGCGCTTGAGATGATCTACTACGCGCTTTGCCAGTTGTGGGTCGCGGTCCAGGCCGCGCACAGCAATGCGGGCACGTATGATGCGCCCTTGCCGTTCACGTATCGCCGGTGGGAGAGGCGGTTCATCGCCAGGCGTACCTGTTGTGCCTGGTTCGAGCGAGCGCAATACTGCAAGTATGGTCTGCTCCTGTGTTATTGCAGGGTCAAACTGGATGAGAACGTTGCCTGTCAAGGGATTTGCCTGCACGCTCCATACCCCCGGTACCTCACGTAGCTGTGCTTCTATGCTGCGCTTGCCTTGTCCTGACCATCCTGGCAAATGCACTCGTACCCGGCCTGGAAGCGTATGAATAACATGGAGCTTCTCAGCAACAGCAACGCTCATGTACTTTCTCCATTTCGTTCTAACATAAGATCAACCGGCCGAGATGTAATCATGTTCGTGGCTTGCTTCTTTGGCATTGAATGAAATACACCTTCGCGCCTGCCACTGCTCTTCTCCGCGCCTCTCTCTCGTCCCGTGCCACCCGGCCAGACCAACTACGATCCAGATTGCCCGCTGAGCAGGCCATAGACCAACCAGATGGCAGCTCCCAGCAAGACCAGCAGGCTCAGCAGCAACCAGACGTTGGTGAGCAGACCCACGCGATGTGTGTTCATGATCGCCCGATTGTTCGCCATCAGGAAAAGGAAGGCCAGCAGCAGCGGAGCGAGCAGCCCATTGAGCACGTTGGCCCAAAAGATGAGCTCAATCGGATTGAAATGCAGCAGGGCAAGCACCAGACTCACCAGCAGCGCACCGCTAAGAATCAGATAAAAGCCTTCGTTTTCCCAGGGGAGTTTCGAGAGGCCAGCCGGCCAGCCAATCGTCCCGGTGATCGCATAGGCCGTACTGGCCAGCAGGACGGGAATGGCGACGGCCCCAGCCCCGATCAAGCCAAGGGCAAACAGGTATTTGGCGAACGGACCTACCAGTGGGACCAGGGCGACAGCTGCATCTGCTGCCGTGGTGATCCTTTGATGATGGGTGGAGAGCGTCGTCGCCGTGGAGACGATCATGAAGTAGGCAATGACATTGCCGCTAATCGCCCCGCTGGCAATATCGAGCGTCATCAAGCGCACTTGTCGCGTAATCGGTCCCGGACGCCGCACTTCGGTTTCGCCCTGTACCTGCCAGAACATGGTATAAGGAGAGAGGGTAGCTCCCAGCAGGGCGACCGCACTGGTGATGCTGTCAAAGCGGAAATCCAGGTGGGGAACCACCGTTGCCAGCAGGATCGTGCCCCAGTTCGGCCTGGCCAGGAGGGCGGTGATGAGATAGGCGACCAGGGCCAGGCTCATCACCAGGAAGATCTTCTTCATGAGTTCGAAGTTGCTATAGGTCACCAGATACCAGAGCAGAGCTGCGACCGGAACGACAAACCAGACCCAACTGAGGCCAACAAGGAGCATGAAGCCGCTGCCAATAGCGACCAGATCGGCGGCGATGAGCGCCACGTTGGCGACAACGAGCACGAGGGCGACCAGCACGGCCCATGGACGACCATAGTGCTCGCACACCACAGCGCCAAAGCCTTGCCCGGTCACCCGTCCGATTTTCGCACACGTATAGAGCGCCGCCTGGTACATCGGCGTGGACAGCAGCAGGAGCCAGAGGTGCCCAAAGCCGGCCCGGGCGCCGTCGATCGCATAGACGGTCACGGCCGAGGAATCGTTGCCTGAGAGGCCTGCCAGCAGGCCGGGTCCCAGTTGTCGCAGCCACACCCACAGCGAGGTGGACCGGCGCCCTGCCTGCTGGTGTTTCTGGTGTGCTTGCTGCTGTGAAGCCAGCTTCTGAGGTCGGCGTGCCGAGAAGGCCTGCAGTTCTTTCGCTCGCACATGAATGGTGACCTGCCCGTGGGCACGCTGTTCTTCCACCCAGAGGACGCGGTCGGCGGGAATCTCCAGGTCTTTTTTGAAGAGCGCTCCCTTCTCGACGATGATCGATTCCACGGCTCCCTGCCGATTGCGCCGCAGCGCTTTGACTTTGGGAAGGCTGAGGTCTTTCTGGCCGAGATGGCCTTTCGTGTCCCGGATCGACATGCCAGGGCGAACCTTCTGAGCAGCATTGCGGGAGTGTGCTTCCTGGCTCATAGGCTCCTTTCTTTGCTGTGGGCTGGGTTTTTTTACCAGAACGCGGCGTAAAGCCCCTGCTTCATGCATGGGGAATCGTCACAGGCTCTAACCGTTCTGCGGGTGTATGTTCCTGCGTATGCTCTGCGCTTCCACCCACACATCTTCAGCTTCCTCACGTACATAGGCCGTGGCCTTTATAACGCTCTGGCTGGCGAGGCTGCTAAGGTGATTGATACGCTGTCCCATACGATTGACCAGTTCCTCGGCTTTCTCCGTCGTGGACTCCCCAGACTCTTCAGGGCCAACCGTCGTAGGCAGGCCTGGCTTCGCGCCAGGTGCCGCCTTCAATTGGTCCTCCTGGGCGAGTCCTGGCGTCTTGCCTGTATCTTGAATACGCCGCCTGGCACGGCCTACAAAGAAACCAATACGTTGCCCAAAGTTATCTAAGCGCTCCTCCGCTCTGGTCACTGCCGATTGACCCGACCTGGTGCCAAATACCGCATGCGAAAGGGTTCTCTGCTCAGCCAGAAGTTGCTGCACATTCCTCGCGTAATCAATACTCAGCCTGGTAAGACCTGTGAACAGGCCTATCCGTTGCCCCATGCGGCCCAATCGGCCCTCCACTCGCGCTACTGCCAGGCGTCCTACCTTCTTTCCTGTCGCCTGACTCATCAGGGTTGACCTCCCGTAGACTGCTGGGTCTGCTGCACCCCACCTTGTGCTGCCTCCATCCCTGCCTGCCGGAACCCCTGACCCACGCTATGGACAAACGACGTGATCGTATCCCCCGCGATCAGGACCCCCGCTGTCCCATAGACTGCTCCCCGTCGCAAGAGTTTCCGCACCCGTGGCGAGAAGATGGCTGCCGCCACCGCCGCCGTTACGGCGATCTCCGGTTGCAAGTAATCTTCTAGTTCCATTCCTCGTACCTCCCTTTCATGATCTGCATGTCGACTGTGTTGAACAATACATAAGGACAAAATCGCGAGCTACAGGGTAATTTATGCCGAACCCGGCAAGTTCTCAAAGAAGCGGCAAGAAAGATATACTCTCCGTAGCAAACGGTGTTGTTGTACAACGCCATAAGAGCAGTATATTACCCGCTCAAATCGAGGTATCTACATATCGTGAGGCAAGGATGGAAGGGCGTCTAAAGGTGCCAGATTTGTGTGAAGCAAGGCAGTATCATATTAAAGCTTTCATCCCCTGGCTGATGTATATCAAGCAGGTGGTATACTTTATCAGGCAGGCAATAGCCATTCTAACTTTAAGACCACATAGCCGTATATTGACCAGGCACATCTATGCCACATCGCTTGTGATACATATATAACAATGAAAAAAGCAGAACAAAGCCAAGGAGAAAACAATGGACACCCGATTTTACACCTCTGAAAAAATAGACATCGAGCGGCTCGCCAGTGACCTGGAGAACATCTACCGGCTGCAGGGATACCAGGTGCAGCAGATTGGCAACAATGAACAAAAACTGGTACAGTTGAAGAAAGGCGGCGATCTCGAGGGACTGGTCGGTTTACAAGCAGCACTGACAGTGACCATGCAGCGCACTTCTGGTGGTATACTTGTCATGGTGGGCCAACAAAAATGGATAGACAAGGCAGCGGTTGGTGTGGTCGGTCTCGCTATTCCGATGCTATGGCCGCTGGCGATTACGGCAGGGCTGGGAGCGCTGCGACAGATAGGCATCTCCGGCCAGGTGCTGAATATAGTGGATGGATTGATACGCCAGCAGCAGCCCGATGTAAAGACGGGACCAGCACCGGCGAGACCATAGACACCCTGCCTGGGGGGCAGGTATCCCGATTCATCGTGGTACCTACCACTGGCTCATAAGCAATGGCGGCTTGCAGGCCGCGACTGTAAGGAGAGAGGGATGGATGCCAGATTTTACAATTCAGAAGAAATAAATATCGAGCAGCTTGCCAACGATTTAGAGAACATCTACCGGGCGCAGGGCTATCAAGTGCAGCAGATCAATACCAAGGACCAGGTAATGGTGCAGTTGAAAAAAGGTGGCGATTTTGAAACTCTGATCGGTATGGGCGTTGCTCTGAGCGTGATTATACAGCGCACCGCCGGGGGTGTACTGGCGATGATCGGCCAGCAGAAATGGATCGATAAAGCGGCCGCCGGCGCAGTCGGTGCGGTCGGCCTGGTGATTCCTGTGCTCCTGCCACTGGCGGTGACGGCAGGCGTGGGTGCGATACGGCAGATGAGCCTCGCCAACCAGGTGCTGAATGTCGTAGATGGCCTGGTACGCCAGCAGCGGCCCGGCATACAGGGTGGACCCATCCCGGTGCAGCTTATGCCGCAAATCCAGCAGCAGTGGTCGCCGCCGAGATATTCGCCGCCTCCGCCGGTATACACGCCGCCAGTGCAATATATCCCGCCTCCGCAGCCGCAGCCAGTTATATCCCAACCTGCCGTGGCGCCTGCTCCCGCGCCGGTCCAATTGCGCTGCCCAAATTGCAACACGCCTCACGAAGCTGGCGACACGTTTTGTACCGGTTGTGGCAAGTCACTCAAGACGCTCTGTCCAAATTGCAAGGCCGAACTGAAGCCCGATGCCTCCTTCTGTCCGAAGTGCGGCGCCTCCATCTTCCAGACGCTTTCAGCAACGCAGGCCGCGATGCCAGCTCCTGCTGCACAGCCGAGTCCGCCGCCCGTGCCGGCCTACACGCCACCAGCGCCAACGTATACACCGCCACCAAAGCCTGCGCCGCCGCCACAGCCGTATGTGCCGCCGGCGCCACAGGAACCGCCTGTGATGCCGCAGCCAAAGGTCACGATGATTCCGGGCGCGCCCAGGCAGGAGTCACCTGCTGTGCCCAAGCAGCCGCCTCCCCAGACGTATTACATCCCATCGACGCAGGCTGCACAAGCGCCTCCACCCGCGCCTAAGCCACAGACTCCACCCAAGCCGATTGTAGCGAAGCCAACATCTGAACCGGCTTACGATCCCAAAGCTACCTGGGGCTCGCTGACCTTCAGCGATGGCAAGCAGGTCATACTTTCAGGAGAGCGTGCAGTTGTCGGGCGCTACGACCACGACCTGGGCGGCATCAACCCGGAGGTAGACCTGACCGCCATGCAGGGCGCCGAAACCGTTTCTCGCGTTCATGCCGCCCTTGAACACATTGGCAGTTCCTACACGCTGACGGATCTGAACAGTACAAATGCCACGCGCATTAACAACAAGCGCCTGGAGCCAGATAAGCCCACGCCTATCAACGATGGCGACACGCTGCAATTCGGCAAGGTGATGTGTACCTTTAAGAAGTCGTAATCAGCACGGGGTGCAGGAGGCTTTTGCCCCCTGCACAAACGTCCTAATCATACTATATACTTCTTCTGACTTCTTTTTTCTGTCTCAACTCAACAGGAATACAGCATATGAAACCACCAATGCAACGGTCCGTTTCCCCCTGGATGAAAAACTGCCCCTTGCCCTCATCAAAAAACTGGTTCAAGCACGAGTGAGAAAGAACGACGAAGCCGAAAAGAAAAAATAACTGCTATCCGCAAAAAAGAGAAGATACTTCGTTCATTTGTTCCAGAAGCCGCAATCTCACTAAAACAACCTCCAAAACATTGACTGCTTGCTTATTCATCAGGTATACTCCTCTATAATAGAACTTGCGTTCTATTTTGTACTTTGGCCTGTGCGGACAACCTGTTAACCGTATTTCATCACTGTTCCTCTTCCGCACGTTTCATAGAAATAAGGGGCTGTTCTATGGAAGTGCCTCACTATCCTCCTACCGGCTTTCCTTCGCCTGCTGAGGAGTGGATTGAACCTTCACTGAAAGTCGAGAACCTCCTGATCGTTCATCCATCCACCACGTTTTTTATGCGGGTAGCAGGGGATGCTATGGTTGGGATAGGCATTCATGAAGGGGATATTGTCGTGGTTGATCGTGCGCTTGCACCGGCAGACCAACAGGTGATTGTAGCGATTCTGGGTGAGATCTGTACGATCAAGCGGCTAGAGATGCAGCCGGACTCCCTGGTGCTGCACTCAGCACATCCGGCATATCGTCCTATTGATGTGACGAACCGGCTGGACTTTCACGTGTGGGGAGTCGTGACGTGTGTTCTTCATCCTCTGCATCCTGCTTTGCAAGAACGTTTCGGGAGACAGGGGTTATGAAGCAGCTTGTGGCCCTGGTCGATTGTAACAATTTCTACGTGTCGTGCGAGAGGCTGTTCACGGTTGCCCTTCGCAATAAGCCGGTGATTGTCCTCTCCAACAACGATGGCTGTGTGGTGGCAAGAAGCAACGAGGTGAAAAAGCTGAATATTAAAATGGGTACGCCTCTCTTCCAGATACGTCACCTGATGGAACAACACGACATACAGGTGTTTTCGTCCAATTATGCGCTTTATGCTGACGTTTCCAATCGTGTGATGCATGTCCTCTCGGACTTCTCTCCGCAGTTGGAGGTGTACTCGATTGATGAGGCATGGATGAGCCTGGCGCATGTGGAGCAAGCACGCCTCGACGACTATGGGCACCTGATCCGCGCTGCGGTGATGCAGCGCGTTGGTATTCCGGTCTCAGTCGGTATTGCCCACACCAAGACACTCAGTAAAATCGCGACCGAGATCGTGAAGAAGTATCCCGAATATCAAGGGGTATTGGCCCTCGCCCTGGCTTCAGAAGAGGAACTCGATACGTTTCTCTCTGCTATCAGTATCGAGGATGTATGGGGTATTGGCCCCAGGTATGCCCGCTTCTTACATGACCACCGGATTATTACCGCCAGACATCTGAAATACGCTGATCTGAACTGGATACGCAAGCATTTGACGGTGGTCGGTGAAAGAACGGTGCTTGAGCTGCGGGGGATTGCCTGTCTTCCCATCGAAACCACACCTAAACCCAAGAAAGCCATTATGAGTGCCAAGTCATTTGGCAGGCCGCTTGAGCATCTTGAAGAATTAGAGCAAGCAGTAGCAATGTATACAGCCAGGGCAGCAGAAAAGCTCAGAAAACAAAACTCAGTCGCCGCTCATATCAGTGTGTTTCTCCATACCAACTATTTTCAACCCGATCAGCCGCAATATGCCAACAGCGCAACCAGGACGATACTGTTTCCAACAGCCTTCACTCCTGCGTTAATTGGTCATGCGCTCGCGCTGCTCCGGGGAATATTTCAACAGGGGTATAAATATAAAAAAGCAGGGGTGCTGTTAACCAGGATCAGGCCGCAGGAGCGTATTCAAGGGGATCTCTTTGGAGAGTTCTCTTTAGATCAATACGAGAAGCAAGCACGGCTCATGCAGGCGGTGGATGTGATTAATTCGGTATGGGGCAAGGATACGCTCTTCTTCGGAGCACAAGGGTTGACACGTAGCTGGCAGATGCGACAAGAGAGAAGGTCGCCGCGCTCTACAACGCGCTGGAATGAGCTATTGTCGGTGATCTAAGGGTTGACCTATGACGAGAGGGAGACGTAGCGTACAAGAAATAGTTGTCCGGCGAGGAAGCCAGGTTTGAGGCTAGCCTACATACTAGATTATGAAAAGTGACGCACGAAAAGAAATAGAGAATTTGCGGGCTGCGGGCAATTATCTGATGGGTACGCTTTCAAGCTTGGAAAAAATGTTTTATTCATTGGATTTGTTGTGGGGGCTACCATTACACTCCATGACCTCCTCTTTATAGAGGAGTTTTGAAGGTTTTAATTCCCATTGTCTGGCATTAGCCAGTAATGCTAACCTATCGCGAAGCCTTTTGAAGACTCTGCTGTTCGGACACTCAGGGATTGTGTGTATTTCGGCATGCGCGAGATTATCAGGTTCGATAGGATCATTTATGATGGGTACATGCTCTACATCAACATGAAATTGTTGAAGGAGGGTTTGATGTCTGTCATATTGTTTAACGTCATCTATAGCTCGCACGTCATAGGCTACCAAACTCACAACTCCCCCTGAGAAATTACCCAAAGTTCGTTTAGGGTCATTGTCACATAGTTTTGCCTGATCTACTGAGGTCTTAAATTCTACATCAGTAAAAGCTTGTGATTTAAATTTAACCGTTCCGTCGTCTTGAACCTCATAAAAGCCATCTAGTACGCGACGGTATAAGCTTTCGTCGTCGGTTATATCAAATATAAGAACTTCTGACATTGCTTCAACTTGTCAACCATATCCAGAGTGAACGACTATCACTGATAGTTTCGATATCACCATCCGTAATCTTAGCATGTATGTCGGTTCCCCAAACCTGCACGTAATCTGCACTCTGATCTCCAACATAAATCGTTAACTTTTTTTCCCCATACCACCACTCGAATACCACCTCACCCTCTGGGCTAGGTGTTACACTCGGCTTAATCCAAGGCAGGCCCAAATCCTCCACTGTTTGAAAAAGACTCACAATCCAGCTTTCGGCGTGTGCTACAGCTTTAGGATTGGGTGCAGGAGTACGATAACTATTCCAATTCTCGCCCCATGATAACAAATTATGTACTTTAGCAAGAGTATCACTCAGAGGTTTTCTTAAGATGCTCCCTGTAAGCACTGCAAACGCATGAAATTGTTGCTGATGTAGCATAATCTCTGATCGGCTAAAAAACTCTTTAATCGAACTTTTAAAGCTCTCAGAAAGTTTCTCACTAGTTATACTGATGCCCTCTGGCACTATATAGTAAGAAATCAACTTATCACTAGCATTCCACGATTGTGTTGCTATTTGTGGCATTATTCAATCAACCTCCTAGTTTTCTCTGTTATAGACGCTTCAAACACTTGGTTCTTTCGTTGTCGAAGAGCCTCTAGGAAATGCCATACATCTTCATCATCACTTTGCCAAATCTGTTCACGAAACAAATCAAAATCGAGAATGATGGAAACAAATTCTGGAGCCGGTGGTGGAACCAAAGCCTCGTTAATAATCAACATACACTCTAAATCTACTTGAGGAATTTGTAATTGCATAAAAAAAGAACTCAGTAGCTTTTGAGGCAAAGCAGACGCTACTTCCGGTACTGTACTCAAATATTCCCTAAGATCACCTAATTCCTTTGTCGGAATATTTAACTGATTGATATACCTTACGGCTGCCCGCGTCACGCTCACAGGTTTGCAAATATCCTTATATATATGCCATAAATATTTAGCATCATCACGGAATTCTTCCCATGACCCGTATGGAGTAAGACGATTGAAAGTAAATCCACCTAAAGTTGCTTGAAAAACTTTCAAGTTGTCTTCGCTTCTAAACAGAAAACCATTATGTTGCTGACTAGTATTAACGGTGAGAGACGCAGCCGCTTGCAATATAATTGAGCCAGCAATCAGCGGCTCTTTAATTGGAAAGCGATCATTAATATGGGGATGAATATCTACAAGCTTATCAACAGAAAACCCTTTTGGCAGAGCAACTCTGAGGTCTATAATTGCTTCTTTAATTGGTGCTTTTGAGTAATGCCTCTGTAACTGCATCAGTACCTCACGTTTTACGACACACTAAACTCTTTATTCGAGAAGCAACTCTTCTTATGAAGTTCGCAGCTATTAGGAATTATAACCTTGAAGCAAACCCTTTACCACATCCGGCAGTATATGACTCATGGTAAATCATGTCAATGTCTGGATGCCATACGAATTTTTGTGTAACGGTGTACAACGAAAAGGCGCTAAACCAAGGCCAGACCTGACTTCCAGACTGTTCTGCTATGTACCATTACACAAAATCTAGTATGGCATCGCTGGGGAAGGTGTCAGCAATTTGCAAATTATTAATAGCAGCGTTGATACTCACGGTTCGGTCATTTTCAGGTCGGTTTGAGAGATTCAGCAGCCAGCTGCTCATAGAGGGTCGATGAGAGGCCCAGGAGAGCTAAGATGCGCTGCTGCACCTCAGAGAGCGGAGTAATATGTCGATGGATCTGC
>WNGD01001267.1_pt1 | contig 27950 bp, 25 predicted proteins | sample 5400671 | NCBI WGS metagenome assembly WNGD01 (sample SAMN13153369, study PRJNA577476) | soil metagenome | isolation source: 40 cm soil or saprolite under grassland replicate 2 | place: USA:California | collected 2016-06-15
ACTCGGTCAGCGGCATGAACCGGTCCAGGCGCTCGAGAGGATTGCCGCCGAGCAAGAGCTCGACCGTCGGCCGGAAAACCTCGCGCAGCTGGAGGTCGATCCGCCTCACGGTCCTGTGGAAATAGACCTGGTGATAGAGGTAGAGGCGCGAGTTGAGAAACATGTAGAGCGCCTCCGCCGCGTGGGCGTGAAGAGTCAGTCCGCGCTCGGAGATGAAGGAGTAATGAAGAATGCGCTGCACGTCGACCGGGCCGGCCGACACGCCGCATATATAAGAGTCGCGAGGGACGTAATCCATGTTGTCGGCCGAAAAGGCGCCGGTCAGCGCAGGCTGCAGGGCCGCCAGCCACCCCGGAGGCGAGAATCCGTCCAGCTCCCTGGCCGAGATCAGGTATGCCACCCAGCGGGGGTCGATGCGCTCTCCAGGCTCGAAGTCGGCCGACGGCGAGGCGCCCAGCTCGCCGATCAGGCCGGCCAACGGACCCGTGATCAGGGCGCGCCCGATGACCTCGTGGTCGACGCCCCAGGTGTCGAGATAGTTCTCGTCGAAGAAATGGCCGAACGGGCCGTGACCGACGTCATGCAGGAGGCCCGCCATTCGCATCGTCTCCTCGACCAGCTGTGACGACGGGACGTCGCCGCACGCCACCTTCAGGGAAGGATGCAGATGGCGCGCCCACTCACCGGCCAGGTGCATTGCTCCGAGGGCATGCTGAAACCTCGAATGCTCCGCCGTCGCGAACACCCACCATGCGCTCTGCAGCTGGTGGATGCGTCGAAGCCGCTGCAGCCACGCCGCGTCGACAAGGTCCTGCTCCGCGGCCTCCCCGGCCACGCCTCCTGGCCCGCCTTTCGTGATGCGAAGGTATCGGTAGATGGGATCGCTCGAGAGGTTGACTCGCGAATACTCGGACCGCGTCTCGTCCACGAACCGATTATCGCGATGAGCTCTCTTCTGGCCGAGGGTGTCGACCTCTTCAACAGCGGCCACTACTGGGAAGCGCATGAGGTCTGGGAGCGGGAATGGACTCCAGACCGCAAGGGGCCCGACTCAGGTTTCTACAAGGGCCTGATCCAGGTCGCGGCCGGATGCCTCCACTACACGCGGCACAACCGGCGCGGCGCGGTCAACAAGTGGCGCACCGGAGCCGACTACCTGCGGCCCTACCTTCCGAGTCACAAAGGCATTCGGCTGGCGCCGCTGGTGACGGAGGTCGACAGGTATCTGGGCGCGATGCGAGACCGGCCCTGGCCGGCCCTCGAGATGCCCCGAATCGTTCACGAGTAGGGAGGAAATCGCCTCCCGGCCCCGGCTTCGATCAGGCCGCCGTGGCCCAGTCGGAGCAGATCGCCGGCCTCGGCGCGCCCGTACGCGAAGACAAAGGGCAGCAAGAGATCCAGCGAGCTGTTCCGGCCGAAACCCGCACATGAAGCCACGCCCACCACGGCCGCCTGGTGCAGGCGGCCGAGCCACAGCATGCTGCCAGGATGCATCGGAGCCCCGAGCTGAAGCACCTGGCCGCCCGCATGAGTGAGCTCGGCGTACGCGGGATCGAGCGGATCGATCGCGGACGCTCCCGCGAACAGCACCAGTTCGGCGCCGCTTTCCACCGCCTCGCGATACGCAGCAGCCACGGCGTCAGACGTGCGTGCGACCTCCCGCACCGCCAGCACAACAGCTCCGTACCAACCGAGCTTGGCTGTGACCGCCGCCCGGAAGATCTCGCGCGCCTTCGGCTTCAGGCGTTCGGTCGCGACCACGAACGTCTTCAGAGGTCGAAACGGCAGGAGCACGACCACCGGTCCTTTCTCACGGCAGAGGCGCTCGGCCTCCTCGATCAGCCGGCCGGGCACGGCGACCGGCGTCACCTTGCAGCCCGCGACCTCCTCGCCCTTGGCCACCGCCTGGCCGTCCATGAGCGTGAAGACCGAGATGTAGCCGAGCGCGTTGATCGCGTCCACGGTCTCGCCGCGCACCCGGACGAGCCCGCGCTGACGGGCGACGACACGAGCCTGGCTCTGGACGGGAGGCGTCGCCTCGAGGCCCGGGCCCGCTAGGGCGGCGGCCAGCCTCCGAGCGGCGTCGTCCTCGTGCACGTCACCGGGCTCCAGCTCGACGACGTGGACTTCGCCGCTCATGCGCACGCGGTCGAGGTGGGTCTCGTCGAGCAGCGCGCCCTTGCGCAGGTCCGGACCGAGGTCGTGCACGAGCACGCGTCCTTTTATGTCGCTGGCGGAGACGGAGGTTCCCTCGAGGCGGACGGCTCTCACTAATTGAGAGGATAGATTCGGGATGAACCTGCCCCGCGTGCGGCTGTACAACACGTTCACTCGGACCAAGGAACAGCTGGAGCCGCTGCGCGATGGCGTCGTGCGGATTTACTCGTGCGGCCCGACCGTGTACCGATACGTCCACGTCGGCAACCTGAGGACGTTCATGCTGCCGGACCTACTGCGGCGCAGCCTCGAATACCTCGGGTATCACACCGAGCAGGTGATGAACATCACCGATGTCGGACACCTCACCGATGACAGCTTCGATCGCGGCGAGGACAAGATGCTCGTCTCTGCGCGGCTGGAGAACAAGACGACCGGAGAGATCGCCGACGCATACACCGACGCGTTCATGCAGGACGCGCGGAAGGTCAACATTCGGCCGGCCGATCAGTTTCCGCACGCCACGGCTTACATCCCGCAGATGCTCGAGCTGATCCAGACGCTGATTCAGAAAGGCAATGCGTATGACATCGACGGCAACGTCTACTACGACATCGCCACTTTTCCGGGGTACGGCCGGCTGTCGCGCAACACCACGGACAAGCTGCTCGCGGGTGTACGCGGCGAACCTGATCCGCGAAAGAAGCATCCAGGCGACTTCACGCTCTGGAAGGCGGCTGGCGAGCATCGTCAGCAGGTCTGGCCGAGCCCGTGGGGGCCTGGCTTCCCAGGCTGGCACATCGAGTGCTCGGCCATGTCGATGTCGATCCTCGGTGAGCGCTTCGACATCCACACCGGCGGCGCCGACAACGTTTTTCCGCACCACGAGGCGGAGATCGCTCAGTCCGAGGCGGTGACCGGCCATCGAGTCGTCAGCCTCTGGATGCACGGTGGGCTGCTCATGCTTTCGGGCGCGCGGATGGCGAAGTCGGCAGGCAACTTCTTCCGGATCACCGAGCTCGAGGCACATGGATTCGAGCCGCTTGCGTTTCGCTACCTCGCGCTGCAGGCGAAGTACCGCGCGCCGTTGAACTTCAGCACCGAGGGTCTGGCCGGCGCGGATCGAGCGCTGCGGCAGCTGCGCGAACGCGTCGTGGAGTGGTCCTCAGGACAGGATTCGGGTGACGCCTCCGAATGGGAGGCGCGCTTTCGAGCCGCCATCGCGGACGACCTCGACCTTCCCTCCGTCATGGCGCTGGTGGCGGAGCTCACCCACTCTTCGGTGCCACCACGTACCAGGGCCGAGCTGCTGAAAGCTTGGGACGGCGTGCTGGGGCTGGACCTGGACAGCCTGGCCGAGCAGCGGCCGCTCCCCGACGGTGCCGCCGAGCTGCTCGCGGAACGCGAGGAGGCGCGCGCCGCCAGGGATTTCGCTCGGTCGGATCACCTCCGCGCGAGGCTGGCGGCGCTTGGAGTGACGGTCTTCGACACGCCCGACGGCCAGCGCATAAGAAGGTAATGTCGCGGCTCGTAATCGTTGGGCGGAGTACGAATGGACGGAGGCCGAACCTTGCGGCTCGGCCCCACGAGAGGAAGGGGTCTTGAATGGGGGCTCTCCGGCCCCCGAGCCTACCCAGCCTTGGGAATCGAAGCTTTGTCCCGGGTCCTTTCCTTGCCGTGACCGCCGGAATTGGCGCCCCCGTTGGCGCCGTTGTTTCCGTGCGGGTTGGTGTCTCCGTGGTGGCGCGCGTCACTCGCAACTGAGGCGCCGTGCTGGCTCGCGAAACCGCTGACGCAGTCGCCGATGCCATGCTGGCCGTCGGCGAGCTGGGATTTGCAGGTCTCGACCTGCTGCTTCACCTGCTGACCCCACTCGATCGGGTTCAAGCTTCCAGTCGTCGCCGCGCCGGCGACAGTCACCGCCGCAGCAGCGACCGCGACAGCGGTGAGCAGCTTGAGGCCGAGCGCAGCGCCGGCGCCGCCGGCGATGGTCTTGGCCGCGGTGCGCGAATGCACAGCCCGGCGAGCCGGGACAGGCGTAGCCGCGACCGGGTCGAGCACCCGGTGCAGCTCCTGGTCGAGCTCGCTCTCGAAATCGCTCATCTGTAAGAAGCCATAACGCTGAGTTCCGGCCAAGCAACCATTTCCCGCCGCCTACCGGCCAAGGACCGCCTGGAGCTGCTTGCGGGCGGCCGCCAGGCGGGAGGCGATCGTCTGTTCCGGCACGCCGAGGGCGGCTGCGATCTCCCGGTTGGAGTAGCCATGGTAGTGGCGGAGGACCAGGGCGGCGGCTTGCTTGGTGGGGAGCTTTTTCATCGCTCGGACAAGCTCGGATCGCTCGGAAATGGTCGAAGGATCCGGCGGCAGGGCGGGACGCCCGAGACGGCGAACCATCTCGCCCGCCTCGCGCAGCTTCTGGTGCCGGCGGTCGGAGATCGCAACGTTGATTGCGATCCTGTGCAGCCAGGCCTCGACCGGGGCTTCCGGCCGCCACGAGGCCCAGTTTCGATAGGCGCGCTCAAAGGTCTCCTGGGTGCAGTCCTCGGCGGTGGCCCGGTCGCGGACCAGCGTGATCAGCGTGCCGAGAATCCGGTGGTATGTGTTCCGGTACAGCCGCTCGAAGTCGGCCTCCGATCCCGGCTCGTAGGTTTCACGAGCCGACTCGTCGCCGGCAGCTTCGTCCCGCGCCGCCGGGCCTTCTATTGACTGCAAACTAATGTTCGATTAACCTCCCCGAACATATGTCCGGCCTGCCACGTTTCAATCCTGCCGACCTTGCAGGTGAGATAACGCTGGATCACGTAGTTCCCGCCACTTCGGCCGTGTTCGCCCCACTGCCTTCCGACCTCCGTCCGGAGCTCGTGGCGGCGCTGGCCGGCCACGGCATCGAGCGGCTCTACTCGCACCAGGCCGAGGCGTACACAGCCGTTCGCAACGGTCGCCACCTGGTTGTGGTTACCCCCACTGCCAGCGGCAAGACGCTCTGCTACAACCTCCCGGTCCTCCAGCGGCTGCTGGAAAACGCCCAAAGGCGAGCCCTCTACGTGTTTCCGACCAAAGCGCTGGCGCAGGACCAGCTGGCCGAGCTCGGGGCGCTGAAATCGGGATTGCCAATCGAGGTTCGCGTCGACACGTACGACGGCGACACGCCTCCGGGCCGCCGCACCGCGATCCGCGAAGGCGGTCACATCGTGATGACCAATCCCGACATGCTGCACACCGGCCTGCTGCCGCACCACACACGCTGGCGCCGGCTGTTCTCGAGCCTCGACTTCGTGGTCATCGACGAGCTGCACACGTATCGCGGACTTTTCGGCAGCCAGGTCGCAAACGTGATCCGACGCTTGAAACGGATCTGCGGCTTCTACGGTTCGAATCCGACGTTCATCTGCGCGTCGGCGACGATCCGCAACCCGCGAGAGCTTGCGGTGCGCCTTCTCGAGGAGGAACACATCGCCCTGGTCGATCGCAGCGGCGCGCCGCGCGGCGAGAGGCGACTCGTCTTCTACAACCCGCCGCTTTTGAACCGCGACCTCGGCGTCCGCCGCAGCTCGATGCTCGAGGCTCGTCGCATCGCGGCGCCGTGGATCAAGTCCGGCGTCCAGACCATCGTCTTCTGTCGCAGCCGGCTTGCCGTCGAAGTGATGCTCAGCTACCTGCGACAGGACCTGGCGCCACGCCTCGATGCGTCGCAGCGCGTGCGTGGGTATCGCGCCGGCTACCTGCCGCTGCACCGGCGCGAGATCGAAGCCGGGCTGCGAAACGGCGACATCACCGGCGTCGTCAGCACCAACGCGCTCGAGCTCGGCATCGACATCGGGAGCTTGCAGTGCGCGGTGCTGGTCGGTTATCCCGGCACCATCGCGTCGACGTGGCAGCAGCTCGGCCGCGCCGGCCGCCGCTCGGGGTCGGTCGGAGTCTTCGTCGCGTCAAGCTCGCCACTCGACCAGTTCATCGTCCGCCACCCCGAGTACTTCCTCGGCACCGACCCGGAGGAAGGGCTGATCGATCCCGACAACCTGCTGCTGCTCGCGGCGCACCTGCAGGCGGGTCTGTTCGAGCTGCCGTTCATCGACGAGGAAAAACTCGGAGGGGCCGACGTGCGCGAGCTGCTGAGGATCTTCGAAGAGGACGGTTCGGCGACACACTCGGCCGGCCGCTGGTTCTGGAGCCGCCAGGCCTTCCCTGCGGAAGAGGTCCACCTGCGCAGGATCCTCGCCGACAACGTCGTGATCATCGACACGTCCCAGGCGCGGCCCCAGGTGATCGGTGAGATGGACCAGTTCACCGCCCCGGTGCTGCTCCACGAGGAGGCCGTCTACCTGCACGAGGGTGCGCAGTATCACGTCGACCGCCTCGACTGGAACGAGAAGAAGGCGTATGTGCGGCCGGTCGAGGTCGACTACTACACGGACGCGCTCGCCTCGGTGACGGTGCAGGTGCTCGAGACGTTCGCCGGACCGGAAGCCAAAGGCCTGGCGAAAAGCCATGGAGAAGTGAAGATCACGAGCCTCGCCAGCATGTTCAAGAAGATCCGGTTCCACACTCACGAGAACATCGGAGCCGGACCGATCCACCTTCCAGAGCAAACGCTGCACACCACCGGCTACTGGATCACGGTCGAGGAAGGGCTATGGCGCTCGCTCGGCCGAGAGACGCTCGAGGCCGGCCTGCAGGGAGTCGCGCATTCGCTGCGCCACGTGGCGAGCCTGCGCCTGATGTGCGACCCGCGCGACCTCGGCTCGGTGGCGGAGGTGAGGTCGATAACCACGCAGCTGCCCACCGTGACGGTCTTCGAGGTCTATCCGGGAGGTGTCGGCTTCGCGGCGCGCATGTTCGAGCTCCATCGCGAGCTGCTCGAAGACGCCGCGGCGCTGGTCCGCGACTGCCCCTGCACCGCCGGTTGCCCGTCGTGCGTCGGCCCGCTGCATCTCGTGGAAGGAGCCAAGGAAGCCTGCCTGAGACTTCTCTCCGCGAGCGCCTTAGTCGTCTAGGGGCACCGCCGCGACCTCGGCCGCAGCGCAGCTTCGACCTGCCGCGCGGGTTCGAAGCAGCGGCGACGCCGTTTGGACCTGCCGCGCTCCGCCTGGACGTCATCCCGCTGCCGCCGCTCGATCCCGACCCAGGTTCCGTCGCCTATGTAGACACGGAGACGACCGGATTGGCAGGCGGAGCCGGCACGTATGTGTTCGCGGCGGCGGTGGCGCGGCCGATCGACTGCGGCCTGCGGCTGGCCCAGCTCTTCCTTCCCGAGCCGGGCATGGAGTCCGCGTTCCTCCATGCGCTGCGGGAAGAGATCGAGCCTGCCGACCGCCTGGCCACGTTCAACGGCGGGTCGTTCGACCTGCCGGTGCTCCGCACGCGATGGGTCATGGCGCGTATGCCGGGCGAGCTCACCCACCCGGCGCACGTCGACCTGCTGACCCTGGTCCGTGCCCTGTACCGGCATCGGCTAGAGGTATGCACTCTGCGCTACGTCGAGCAGCGCGTGCTCGGATATGAACGCGACGATCCGCTGCCGAGCGCGCTCGTCCCCGACGCATATTTCGACTACCTGCGCGTGGGGTCTTACGACTATCTCGAGGCCGCGCTGGAGCACAACCGCCTGGACGTGATCAGCCTCGTCCACCTGCACTCCAGGCTCCTGCGCCGCCTCGAGGGCGCCGACGTGGACATGGACGCGGACGACTGGCTCGCCCTCGGGCGGCACCGATGGCGCCGAGGCGCGCGGGCAGACGGCTGGCGTGCGCTGCGCAACGCGACGGCGTTCGCTCGCGGAGAAGCGGCCGCAACCGCCGGACTCCTGATCAGCCGGCGCCTCGTCCGCAAGGGCTCGATAAGGGCGGCCGACCGCTTGCTGGGTTGGCTGGAATCGAGCGTGCGCGAGGACGTGCGGATATCGGTCGCCCGAGCACGGCTGCTGGAGTGGAGGCGGCGCGACCCCCACGGGGCGCTGAGGGTGGTCGAGGAGGCCCAGCGGCGCATGCCCGAGGAAGCAGGTGAGCTGGAGCACCGTCGGGAGCGCCTGCAGCGTAAGGTCGAGCGACGCCGGACCCTCCGGCCAGTCCAGCTCGAAGCGCCGATTTAGCCCGTTAACAGATTCCTTGCTTTTTTGGCGAACGAAAACGGCTTATTCGGCGTTAGACGGCGTACCGATGGTGCATCCTATCCCGCTGGCCATTGTGAGCAAGAGTCCAACGCGCGTTCGTCGCAAGAACCAACGCGGCCAGTCCCTCGTGGAGTTCGCCATCTCGTCGATGGTCCTCCTGCTCCTGGCGATGGGTTTGATCGACCTCTCCCGGGCCTTCTACTACAGCGTCTCGATCCAGGGCGCGGCGCGCGAGGGCGCGCGCCACGGCGCGTGGTTCAACACCGCGGCTCGCCAGAACAACTTCCTCTACGACACAGAGGTCATGAAAGCCGTCAAGTCCGCCCTTTACGGGGCCGGTTTCGTCGACGCCCAGATCAATGACGTCCGCCAGGCCAACTGCCTGCTTCCGTCCGACAGCAACACCGCCGGCAACAAACCGTATCCGGCGGCGGCATACCCGGCCACATCTCAGACCGTGAACGTGTACATCTGCTACACGGACCCGTACGGCAGTCAGTCGGGGATGAGAGACGTTCCACCTGCTGACAACTCGTGGCGGCTCGGGGACATCAACGTGGCGATACTCATGAACTTCCAGCTCATCACGCCGTTGATACAGGGCCTCTTCGGCAACGGCCTGCTGCTCGCGTACAACGAGCACTTCACGATCCAGGGCAAACCATGAAAGGGAAGCTGTCGACATATACGCGCAGCCAGCGGTCGCAGGGACTGACCGAGTTCGCGATCATCGCGCCGGTCATCCTGCTGCTCACGTTCGGCATCATCGATTTCGGCCGCGCGCTGTACCTGTACATCACGCTGCAGCAGGCGGCCAACGAGGGCGCCCGGGTCGCCGTGCGCGCCTCGTACTTCATCGACCCGAACGGGACCTTCCACACCTGGCCCACGGACACGGACGTCGCCGACGCGATTCAGGGTCACGCGGTGATCATGAACCTGGCCAACAACCCCGCCTGTCCCAACGGCCCGCTGCCCAACGGTGGCATCCCCCAGGGCTCACCGTCGAAGCCGGCTGCCAACACGGGCTGGATCTTCATCACCGATCCGAGCACTGCAGGCAACCTCACGCCGAACGGACCGCGTGGCGGCCTCGGCTCCTATCCGCCGCCCAACACCGGCGCGGGCTGCAACCTGGTCACACCGGCCACCGGCAACGAGCCGATCAAAGTGACGCTCTGGTACACATTCCAGCCGGTAACTCCAATCATTCAGCAAGTCATCGGCAACAACATCGTCATCACTGCATATGCGGTCTACCGTGCCGAATACTCGAACTAAGCCTCGCAAGCGCAGCTTGCAAGAAGGCCAGGCGATCGTCCTGATCGCACTGCTGATCCTCGTGCTGTTCGGCATGCTCGGACTGGCCATCGACTCCGGCCGCGGCTACGTCGACCGGCGCGACCAGCAGACCGCGGTCGACGCGGCCGCGCTTGCCGCAGGTGACTGGTGGGAGAACATCCAGGACCTGAACGGGACGGTGGTCCCGAACTCTGTCGCTCTGTACATGAAGGACCTGCGGATCTACACGGGCATCGCCGGCCAATCGCACACGTTCCGCTGGGTCGGCCCACAGGGCAACCTCCCCGAGGACACCTACAACTACACGTTTGCAGGCAGCTACAGCCTGAAGCTCATCGCTACCGACACGCAGTTCAACGGATACGAGTTCGAGTTTCGGAGCAGCCATGACCTGCCTCTGGCGTTCATCCAGATCTTTGGAGGCAGCCCGACGATCAACATCGGCGCCACCGCCACGGCGATCGTCGGCAACCAGCGGCAGACACCCGCGCTCCTGACGCTGAGCAACGGCAACTGCGCCACGGTGCTGACCGGATCCGCAGAGCTGACTGTGCTGGGTGACGTCTACACGAACGGCACGGCGTGCGTCGACGCCAACCTGCATGAGGCCGGCAACTGCTACGGGGCCGCCGGTTCCAACTGCAACGCAGCGACCTACTACTGCTACAACTCGGACCCGGGCTTCATCCCCTACCAGCCCGGACCCGGCGGCTGCAACTCGGGCGATGTCATCGGGCAGCCCATCGTCCCGGCGCCGACCCTCCCTGACCCTGGCTACCTCGCCCCATCGGTCGGCTACTACCCGACGGCCCAGACCTACAACCAGTGGAACCGTGGCACCTGGACCGAGATGCGCCCCGGGCAGTACGGCAACTTCCACCTGAGCGGTGGGTCGGCCAGCTGCGCCTTCCTCGACGGCGGCGTGTACACGTGGCTGAACGGCTACCAGTCGGACGCCAACGGAAGCCTTCTTTCGAACGAGCTGAAGGCCCCCGAAGAAGGCAGCGCGACCGCACCAGGCACCGGCGCTGTCGCGAGCCCGCAGTTCTGGGACCAGAACTTCCCCCCTGGGACCGGCTGCGCGGGCCACTTCTCCGTGACCAACGGGCCACCTCAGGCAGTCATCCCTGGACCGATGTGCACCAAGCTCTACCCGAAGACCCCGAGCCCGTGCCACTCCGGAGCGACGGACACACTGTCCCGCAACAACCGGTGGGGTGTGGTGCTCACGTCGGTCCGGTACGACAAGTTCCTCGACACCTCGTTCGGTACGTGCTCGGCCGGACTGGGCTGCCGCCGAGAGAGTGCGCCGTCCGCCTGCCAGCTGACCCCCAACCCGGTCGTGGGTGCGAACGGCGCCCCATCCAACATCGGGATCAGCATCAACGTCACGCAGAACGCGCCCGGCGCGCAGTACTACAACGTGTACCTCAACCCGGCCGGCTGCGACGGCAGCGTCCTATCGCCGATCGACGGCCTGCCCAACGGCACCAGGAACTTCGGTTGGGTGGGTCGGTTTGACGCGCCCGGTTTCGTCAGCGGTATCCCGCAGGGCACATACCCCAACGGAGTGCCCTGGACGCTCGGAGCACTGCTGCCGGGTGTGCCACCCGCGGACGGCGCCAGCACCATTGACGTCGACGACACCCTGATCCCCAAGCCATCGGTCACATGCTTTGCTCAGAGCAGGAGCATCAGCTGCGCACCTCCGGACGGAGAGACGCCGCCGCAGTGTTTCAGCAACTGCCCGCCGCCGGCCAACCTGCTGTCGCAGGAGAACGCGCCGATGTCGCTGCAGTACCCGCCGTACACCGGTGGCGACGTCGCCAACGAGAACTACTGCCAGATCTCACCGAACCCAGGCAACCCGATCGCGCCGTGCCAGAGCGCTCTCGTCACTCCAGGTGCTGTGCAGTTCTACTTCCCGAACGGCTCGTGCATGACCCAGAACTCGCAGGGCGCGACCTACGTGTTCGCCGGCGAGCAGTACAACTGGATCGTGATCTACGCGCCCGCGTCGAACAACTGCAGCAACACCATGAACGGTGGCGCCTCGACACAGTACATCGGCACGATCTACACGCCTGGCCAGGACTGGACGATCAACGGAGGCAACCGCTCGCCGCTGGCCGGCCAGGTGATCTGCTACACGGCGAAGGTCGCGGGCTCGGCCGCGGTCGGCATCGACTTCAACCCGAACTACGCGCCCGCGCCGCCCGCCGCCCGACTCATCAACTAGCCGGCAGGGCCTCGTAGCCAAGGGCGCGAAGCGCCTCGTCGATCCACTGGATCGCCATCTCCCTCGTGTTCGGCCACGTGTCGGGTGAGGCGTCCGGCTCGGCGGTGTCGATGATCACCCGGCCGACGACCCGCAGCAGCCGGCGCGCAAGGGGGGCCGCCTCGGGCACGCTGAACTCGAGGTTCTCGAGCGCCCGAGAGAGCATGAAGCAGGCCGCGTTGAACGTTTGCGCATCGATTGGCGTACCATTCGCCAACCGTTCGGCGAGCTCCGCCCTCAGGTCGGTGGGGTCCATAGAGCGGGCTTTATTATTCAGTCAAGGCTGGCCATGGATCTAACCGAACCTGTTTTGCTGACGCCTGAGGGCCTGGAGAAGCTCAAGCGAGATCTCGAGGTGGCCCTGCGCCGCCGCGCCGAGGCGGGCGAGCGCCTGAAGGAAGCCTTCCAGCCCGGAGACATCGAGGACAACCCCGAGTACGAGCAGGCGAAGGAAGAGGTCGGACTCCTGGACGGCCGGATCTACGAGCTGCAGGAGATGATCGGCCGCGCCCAGATCATCAAGGACACGCACTCGAGCGTGGCCGGTCCTGGCTCGACCATCGAGGTCGTCGACACCGATGGCGAGAGCGAGACCTATCACCTGGTCGGCGCCGTGGAGAGCGATCCGTCCGCCGGACGGATCTCCGTCGACTCGCCGGTCGGGCGGGCCCTGGTCGGGCACAAGAAGGGCGACAAGGTCACCGTCAACGTTCCCTCCGGCACGTTGACGCTCACCATCAAGGCGGTCAAATAGACACCAAAGCTCAGGTCGCCGGCGTTCGTATCGACCCTGAATCGATAGCCGACCGGACCACTCCCGGCGTTTTCTTCCGTCAGGCCGCAAGGTACCGCGACCGCGCGCTGCTCCACCACCGCGACGGCGACGGCCCGTGGCAGGTGGCGACCTGGAGCCAGATGCAGCAGCGCGTGCTCGCCGTCGCTTCGGCGCTGGTCGACGCCGGCGTAAAGCAGGGCGACTGTGTCCTGATCATGGCCGAGAACTGCGTCCACTGGCTGTACTGCGACTACGCGATCCAGGCCATCGGCGCGATCACGGTCCCGATCTATCCAAACGTCTCGGCGGATGCGGTCGAGACCATCGCGTCCAACAGCGCGGCCGTCCTGGCGATCGCCGGCGATGCCGAGCTTGCGGCAAAGATCAACGTCGGCGGGTCTCTGAAGAAGGTCGTGTCGATCGATCGCGAGGTCAGGCGGTGGGTTGAGCACGAACCACACAACCTCGCAGAGATCGCATCTCGGCTGGGCAACATCAAGCCTGACGACCTGTGCACCATCGTCTACACCTCAGGCACGACCGGCACGCCCAAAGGTGTCGAACATGCGCACCGCAACTGGGTCGACATCAGCCGGGCCGCGGCAAGCGTGCACCCGATCACCGACCAGGACAGCTCGATCTCGTGGCTGCCGTACGCGCACGTTTACGGGCGGATCAACGACGTCTTCCTGGGCATCGTGATCGGGCTGACGGGCTGGATCTCACGTGGCCCCGACCACCTCGCCGAAGAGATCCGCGAGATCAAGCCGACCATCATGAACAGCGTCCCACGCGTCTACGAAAAGATGTATGCGGCCGTCATGGCCCGCGTTCGGGGGAGCAGCCCGATGCGCCAGGCGATTTTCAGGTGGGCCATCCGAGTCGGCACCCGTTTTTCCCGGGCCGAGCACCCGGGACCGCTGCTTTCGGCGCAGCGGCGTCTCGCGGACCGACTCGTCCTCGCCGGCGTGCGGCACCTGTTGACCGGCGGGCGACTGCGCTTTTTCGTCAGCGGGGGTGCGGCCCTGGCGAGGGACGTGGAGGAGTTCTTCTGGGCTCTCGGCGTGCCGATCCTCAACGGTTGGGGGCTGACCGAGACGTCGTCAGGTGTTTGCTCGAACACGCTGCACGCGCACAAGTTCCTGACCGTCGGCAAGCCGTTTCCTGGCGTCGAGCTCAAGATCGCCGACGACGGCGAGATCCTGGTCAAGGGCCCCGGCAACATGCTCGGGTACCACAAGCAACCCGAGGCGACGGCTGAGGTCTTGAAGGACGGCTGGTTTTACACCGGCGACATCGGTGAGATCGACGCCGAAGGGTTTCTCAGGATCACCGACCGCAAGAAGTCGCTCTTCAAGACCGCCGGCGGCAAGTACGTCGCTCCCGTACCCCTGGAGCACGGCGTGATGAGCAACCCGCTCGTGCTGCGCGCGGTGGTCGTTGGCGAGGGGAAGCCCTATGTGACCGCGCTCGTCGTGCCCGACTGGGAGACGGCCCGCAAGGAGGGGCTCGACCGAAACGCCGTCAACGCGTCGATCCAGAAGACGGTCGACTCCCTCAACGCCACCCTCGGACACTGGGAGACGATCAAGTACTTCGCGCTGCTGGATCGCGACTTCACCGAGGATTCCGGCGAGCTTTCCCTGAAGCTCGATGTCAAACGCAAGGTCGTGGCCGAGCGTTACCGGGACCAGATCGAGGCCATGTACACGGGCAAAGGCAAACCCTCGTAGATTTGCTGCCGTGGCAGCGCCCATCGACCTCTCCGAGCTCCACGCGGCGCTTGACCGCCTGCGCCCCCAGCTGTGTCACTGCGGACTGAAGGGCGAGTGCCTCGGCTGCAAGGGGATCGAGATGGTCCGGGCGCAGGCCGAGGCAGTGGCAGCAGCGGCCAGCCAGCCGGTCCTGATCCAGGTCGCGCAAGAGACCGCGATGAAGGACATGACCTCGCGATTCCAGGCGATGTCCGAGCGGCTGATGGCGGATCCTGACATCCGTCGCTCCGCCGAGCAGATGCAGGAGCGCCTGATGGCGGACCCGGAGACGCGGCAGCTGCTCGAGGAGCTGATGCGGCGCCTGGGCGGAACCCCGCCCCCAGAAGAGCTGAACTAGGCCGTCAGGTCGTCGCGGTCGTCGCCGTCGGCGACGGCTTCGGCCGCTTCACCGCCGTATTCCACAAAGGCAGCGGGCCGGTCTGCAAAGTGCTGATGATCTTCTGCTCCTGGTCCGCCGTCAGCTTCTTGTCCGTCACCGCTTTGTCCAGGGCGGGCTTCAGGTTGGCGATCAGCCTGGTCCGGAAGTCGGCCTCCGAAACGTGCTTTGCCGCCGCAACCTGTGACAGCGACTGGCCACTGGACAGGTCGGTCTTCAGCTCGGCCTCACTGATGCCCAGGGCCGCCGCGGCTGCGGCGACGTACTGCTGCATGTAAGCGCCGACGTTCGCCTTGTGGTTGGCGCCACCGTGGCCGATCGTGCTTGGGAGGGTGCACGGCGTCTGGTTGGCGAGCTTCTTCTTGAGAGCATCGGCCTGCGCTTGCGTGATCTGCCCACTCTTCACCTCGTCCGCCAGGGTGTCGGCAATGGCCTTCTGGAACGCGGCGTTGATCTCCGCCTGGCTCTTGCTGATCGCGACCGCGAAGTGTTTCATGAAGTTGCCGCAGACGGTCGATGACGAGCTGGTTTCAGCAGACGTCTTGGGCGTTGGGCTTGCGGCCTGCAAACCGAAGCTCATGCCGGCGGCCGAGGCGGTGACGATGACCGCCGTGCCGGCGACCGCGACCGCCCCGACGGCGAGGCCCGCGACGCGCAGGTAACGCAGTTTCCAGAGTCGTGTGAGCATGACCCCACTCTCCCATCTGAGCGAGCGGCCGTCTTCATGCATTTGTAAGTCCGGCTCGGAGCAGGGTCCTATAGTCGGCTCATTGGAAGCGCCACCCAGCGCCGGCACCAGCTCAGGTTGGAGCGGCAAGCACGCCGTCGAGCTCTACGTCCGCACGTACACGACGATGCTCCAGAGCTCGGGCGAGATCAAGGTCGAATCGTTGGTCCAGGCGCACCTCGGGATGGGGTCTGTGCTCCACCCGCTGGCCGCCCTGCCGCAGACGGACATGGGCGCCCTGCTCTACGCCGTGCGGCGCCTTCCGACCGCCATCAGCCGCTGCCGGCGGGTTGTCATGGGCCAGAGCCCGCTGGGTTTTCGGGCGGTCCTGGACGCCGACATCATGAGCTGGGAGGCCGTTAAAGCCCCCGCCCGCCGAAGGCGCTGGTACCACGACGGCAAGAACACGCTCGCGGTGCTCATCGCGTCGACCTCGGACATCGACGACCTCGTCCCCACGCTCGTCGCGTTCCAGATCGAGTGGAACAAGCTGCATCGCTCGCTCCAGGACGTAGGCGGCTCCGACGACGAGGCACGGCAGGCCGCTTCGGCAAGCCCTGACGACTGGCGCCGGCTCCACGAGGCATGGGGCGACAGCTTCGACGCCAACCTCGCCGCCATCAAGCGGGAGGAGTGCCGGATCGTGCTGCGCCAGATCGGAGGCAGCCATCTGGGATTCGCGCGCAACGCAAGCCGCTGGTGGCTGCCCGTCGCTGCGGCGATGGACGAGCTCGGCGCGCGTGACGCATCTATCTACTTCGTCTCTTCGAACGCCCACAGCCTGGTCAACGTGCTTACCGGCGTGGCCCGCCGCATCGAGGGAGAGATCATCGATTGGATCGGCCGCTCGGATCGCGACCTCGACGAGGAGAGGCGCAAGCTCGAGGCAGGGCACAGCCGGGCGTCACGACAGAACTGGTTGTACTACGGGGCGCGCCAGGTCTTCGACGTCCATCCCGAGCGCGAGCGCCTTCGCAAGTGGCGAGCGGAGCTGGAGGCCGCCAACGGCGTGCGCCATATCTCCGCGGTCGACACCGGCGTCGATTCTGCGGCACAGGTTTTCATGCTGTCCAAGCTCGACGCGACGACGATTGATCCGCGGGTCGGGGTCGTCGACGCGGCGAAGCTGCGTCAATCGGACGCCTGCATCATCAACGTGGACTACCCACTCGGCGAGGCCGCCTACCACATCCTCCGCCAGGTTGCCGAGCAGGCGGCGTGGGTGGCGGGTGTATACGTGCTGGGCAAGGCCGCGACGCTGAATGCGGACGTCGGCGACGTGATGATCCCGAACGCCGTCTACAACGAGCACTCCGGCAACACCTACTGGTTGAACAACTGCTTCGCCGCCGCCGACGTCCAGCCCAACCTGGTCTACGGCTCCGCGCTCGACAACCAGCGCGCCGTCACCGTGCGGGGGACTTTTCTTCAGAACCGCGATTACCTCGACTTCTACTACCAGGGCCGCTACACGGTGGTGGAGATGGAGGCCGGGCCCTACCTCGACGCGTGCTACGAGATCGGACAGCCCGACCGCTATCCGGTCAACGAGAGCGTCAATATGGCGCAGGTCCACTTCGACCTGGGCATCGTCCACTACGCATCCGACACCCCGTACACCCAGGCGCGAACGCTGGGCGCGCGGGGACTCAGCTATCGAGGTATGGACTCGACCTACGCGTCGGCTATTGCTGTGGCGCGGCGGATCCTGCAGCGCGAGGAGGCGCTGGCCGCCCAGAAGTAAAGACGGGGTGCTCGTGCGGGTGGTTGTGCTCGCCGGCGCGGTGATGGATCTCGCCGCACGGATGGCAGCTCTCGACCTGGATCGTCGTGTGGCCGATGGCGAACCGATCGCAGAGCCGGTGCTCCAGGTCGCGGATTACGTGCTCCGCGTCGCCCAGCGAGATGTCGCCGACGACGACGTGGCAGCTGAGGGCGACCTGCTCGGATGACAGCGCCCAGACGTGAAGGTCGTGGACGCCGGACACGTTGGGCGTGCTCGTGATCTGGCGTGTGATGGCGGGGAGGTTGATCTCGCGCGGTGTGCCTTCCATCAGCAGGTTGACCGTCTCGCGGACGATCTTCCAGGCCCCGTACGCGATGAGGGCGGCGATGGCCAGCGAAAGGATCGGGTCGATGTAGAGCCAGCCCGTCAGCACGATCACCACTCCGGCGACGACCACACCGACGGACGCGGCCACGTCGCCAGTCACGTGGAGGAGCGCGGCGCGCAGGTTCAGGCTGGGACCGCCTCCCCGGAGCAAGAGAATCACGAAGGCGTTGACGGAGATCCCCAGCAGTGCCGTGATGATCACGACCCCGGCCTCCACCGGCACGGGCGCCATCAGCCTGCGCACGGCCTCGACCGCGATGGCCAGGACGATGACCATCAGGGTGAGGGCGTTCAGCAGCGCAGCCAGGATGCCGACCCTTTGGTACCCGTAGCTTCGCCGCTGGTCGGCCGGGCGTTTTGCCTGCTCGATTGCAAACCACGCCAGGCCGAGCGCGAAGACGTCGGTCAAAACATGGCCGGCGTCCGACAGGAGCGCAAGGGAGTGTGAGAGAAGACCCCCGGCCAGCTCGATCACCAGGATCGCCAGCGTCAGCCCCAGCGCGAGCCTGAGCTTGGCCCCGCCCTGGCTTACACGTTCCATGAGACTAATTTACCCATCGTCCCCGGGTTCCCCACGAATTCACCGGATTTCGTGGGGTGGGTCCCGCCACCAATCGCCTCCTCGCTCCAGGTAGGCGAGCAGCATCCCGTGGCGCAGGCCCTCGTGGCTGACGTGGAAGAGCGCCAGGCCGTACCAGTCCAGCAGGAGCAGCAGCGCTTCGACCCCTCCGCGCAGGGCCTTGACGCGGTTGACCGGCAGGCCGACCGTGACCGCCACCTGGCGCGCCCGATGGCGATCCAGGCGTGTCTCGCACGTGAGCAGGTCGGCGGTCGTCAGGACGGCCGGCGGGTTGCGCCGGGCCAGCACGGTGGGCAGGTTCGAGGCGGTGCCGCCGGTGGCCACGAGCCGCTCCACATCCCCGTCCGGGGCGCCCGTCAGCTCGCGCAGCGCGGCCTTGCGGAGTCGGGCCCGCTGCTCGGGTTTGGGGGGGTCGGAAAGATAGGTGTCGGCAAGGACGCCTGAACCGATCGGAAGCGCGGCCGAGCGCAGCATCTTGCGATCTCGGGCGATGACGATCTCGGTCGACGCGCCGCCAAGGTCGACGAGCACCCACTCACGCCGGACCGCGTGCCGGCTCGCCGCGCCGAGAAAGCTCAGAGCCGCTTCGCGCCGGGACGAGATGATCCGCACCGGCACACCGACGACCTCTCTCGCCTGGCGGATGAAGGCCGCGCCGTCGCCGGCCTGGCGCACGGCCTGCGTCGCGCACGCGATCAGCTCCTCATAGCCAAGCGCGCGAGCCTGGCCGAGGACCTTCCTGACCGCTGCCAGCGCTGGGCGCGCGCGACTCCCGATCACGCCCGTTCGTGCGACCTGCGGCCCGAGCTCGGGCATCTCGACGAAGTGCCCGACGTCCTCCAGGCGCCCGCGCACGACGTCGGCCACCAGGACATGAACAGTGTTGGATCCGATGTCGAGTGCCGCCAGACGCATCGAGAAGGAACTCTAGAATCACCGAGTGTCACGACCTCGTGTTCATGAGCAGATTCGCGGCATGGGCGGCCGGAGCCAAGGAAAGGGTGGCGCGGCCCGCAGCGCATCGTTGATGCGTGAGGACGCCGCGCCGGACCCCTTGACGCAGGCTTCAGCGCCATCCGGGGCCCCCGCGCAATCGCAGATTTCGTGGGGTGGTCTGGCGCCCGGCCGTCCAGGACGCGAAGATGCCATGAACATCGGGGGCGTGACACTCTAACGGTGGCGAAGCGAACGCGAGTGGAACGCGACTCCATGGGCGAGATGGAGGTGCCGGCGGATGCCTACTACGGCGCTTCGACGCAGCGGGCTGTACTCAACTTCCCGATCTCCGGCGAGCCGATGCCCGCCCGATTCATCCACGCGCTCGGCACGGTCAAGCGCGCGGCCGCGCAGACCAACCGCGAGCTCGGCCTGCTGCCCCGCCGGCGCGCTCGCGCGATCGCGGCGGCGGCGCAGGAGGTGGCCGAGGGCAAGCTCGACGACCAGTTTCCGATCGACATTTACCAGACCGGCTCCGCGACCTCGACCAACACCAACGCGAACGAGGTCATCGCCAACCGCGCGACCGAGATCCTCGGCGGCGAGCGTGGGTCCAGGCTCGTCCACCCCAACGACCACGTCAACCTCGGCCAGTCGTCCAACGACGTCATCCCCACCGCCATCCAGCTCGCGTCCGCAATTGCGATCCAGGACGAGCTGATCCCGGCGCTCGAGCGCTTGCAGCGAGCGCTCGAAGCCAAGAGCCAAGAATTCTGGCCGGTGATCAAGACGGGCCGCACCCACCTGCAGGACGCAACGCCGATCCGGCTCGGCCAGGAGTTCAAGGGTTACGCCGGACAGGTCGAGGACTCGATCCGGCGCGCCCGGGGCGCGGTCGACGAGCTGTCGCGTGTGCCGCTCGGTGGAACCGCGGTCGGGACCGGTCTCAACTCGCACCCTCAGTACGCGCGGATCGCCGCAGCCCGCCTCGCCAAGGCAAGCCGCATCCCCGTGAAGGAAGCGCCGAACCACTTCCACGCCCAGGCGACGCTCGACGTCCTGGTCGCGGCTCACGGTGCGCTGCGGACGATAGGCACAAGCTTGTGGAAGATCGGCTCCGACGTGCGGCTCATGGGAACCGGTCCGATCGCCGGACTGGGTGAGCTGCGGCTGCCGGAGACGCAGCCCGGATCGAGCATCATGCCCGGGAAGGTCAACCCGGTCATTGTCGAATCGATGCTGATGGTGATCGCGCGCGTCTACGGCAACGACGCGACAGTCGTCGTCTCGGGCCAGGCCGGCAGCCTCTTCGAGCTGAACGTGATGATGCCGGTCGCGTGCGCGGCCATACTCGAATCGATCACGCTCCTCGCCGCGGCGGCGCGCAATTTCTCCGAGCGCTGCGTCGAAGGACTGCAGGCCACCGACCGAGGCCCGGAGCTCGTCGAGAGAAGCCCGATGCTGGCGACCGCGCTCAACCCGGTCATCGGCTACGACGAGGCGGCCAAGCTCGCCAAGGAGTCGATGCGGACCGGCAAGTCGATCCGCCAGCTCGCTCGCGCGAAAGGGGTCACTGAGAAACAGCTGAACAGGGTCCTCGACCTCGGCAAGATGACGAAGCCAGGTCTTGAAGGACCGGGCGGGGGCGGTTAACTTCACCGGTTAGATGCGCCTGGAGCATCCGCTCCGCCGCTTTCGCCTCGCCGGGATCCTGCTCGCCATCGTGATCGCCGTCGGGGTCACGGGCTACGTGCTCATAGACGGCTGGAACTTCCTCGACTCGTTCTTCATGGTGATCATCACCATCAGCACCGTCGGCTACACCGAGGTCCACCCCCAAGGTCCGGTCGGGCGCCTTTTCACCTCGGGCTTGATCGTGATCGGCGTCGCGACCATGCTCTACGGCTTCGGTGTGTTTGCGGAGACGCTGGCCGACAATTCATTCGGCAGGTATCGAAGGGAGCGACAGTTGAAACGAGACCTCGACGGGCTCAGCGACCACTTCATCATCTGCGGTTACGGCCGCATCGGGACGCAGATCGTTGCGGAGTTCGAGCAGCACGCGACTCCGTACGTGGTCATCGACCAGACCGAGGAGGCGCTCGAGCGCATCCGAGCCGAGAACCATCTTCACATCGAGGGTGATGCGTCGAAGGAGGAGATCCTCAGGCAGGCAGGGATCGAGCGTGCGCACGGGTTGATCTCAGCGGTCGACTCCGATGAGCGCGCGGTCTACATCGTGCTGGCCGCGCGGGCTCTGAACCCGAACCTGTACATCGTCGCCCGCGCCGGCCGCCCCGAGTCGATCCGCCGCCTCGAGCTGGCCGGAGCCACTCGCACCATCTCGCCGTACCTCATGGCCGGCCATCGGATGGCCGAGCTTGCCATTCGGCCCGCAATGGTCGATGTGCTCGACACGCTGCACCACGGCGAAGGCGGAATCGGCGTCGAGGAGATGGTGGTGTCGCCGGAGACGAAGGCGGTCGGCAAGTCGCTGGAGGAGGTCGGTTTGCTGGCAGGTAATACCGCCAAGGTGCTGGCCGTGCGGCGGCGGGACGGCAACGTCAACGTGAATCCGGCCGCCAGCATGCGGCTCGAGGAGGGTGACCTCGTCATCGCACTGGGCACCGAAGACCAGCTCTTCGCCTCGGCATCTCTCTTGCGTTAACAACCGGCTTCGGCGCCCCGCAAACGTCCGCTTAAAGTGAAGTCGTGAAGAGGCTGGAAAGCCGGCCTGAGCTCGTAGCGCTCGGCTCGGTGGGAATCGGCGCGGCCCTCGTGGTGGCCAAGCTCGTGGTCGGCCTTTTGACTGGCAGCCTTGGCATTCTCAGCGAGGCGGGCCACTCCCTGTTTGACCTGGCGGCGAGCATCTTCACGCTCTTTGCCGTTCGCACCTCTCGCAAGCCGGCGGACCAGGAGCATCCCTACGGGCACGGCCGCACGGAAAACCTCGCCGCGTTCGCCGAAGGAATGCTGCTGGTCGTGATTGCATTGGCGATCGCTTTCGAGGCGTTGCGACGCCTCGCCGTCGGCGGCCCACCGATCAACCCGACCGGCTACGCATTCGCGCTGATTGTCGGCACCATCTTCATCGAATCCGGACGTGCCATCGTCATGCGCCGCATCGGCCGTGCGATATCCAGCGATGCGATGCTCGCCGACGCAACGGACCGCCTCGCCGACGTCCTCGCCAACACGGGCGTCCTTGTTGGGTTGGTTGGAGTGCGGATGGGCCTGGTCTGGGCGGACGCCGCGGCGGCCCTGCTCGTCGCGATCGTCATTCTGCGGGCGGCCGGGCTGCTTACGTGGCGATCAGGCGACATCCTGATCGACCGCGCTCCGGCCGGAGCCGAGGAAAAGCTGCGCGATGCTATCCAGCGGGTCGACGGCGTACGCGAGGTCAGGTCCGTGCGCGTGCGACGGTCAGGTCCGAACCTCATCGGTGACGCGAGCATTGCGACCGGCCGGATGCTCTCCGTTGAGGCGGCGAGCGGGCTGGCCGCCGACGTGAAGGAGCGGGCCCGCGACGCCCTGCCCGGTCTCGACCTGGCGGTCGTGGTGGAGGGTCAGAAGCAGGGCGCCGATCTCGTCGAGCGCGTGCACGCGGCCGCGGCCCGGAATGGCGGCGTGCGCGACCTCCACAACGTCACGGTCGAGCGCGAAACCGACGGTTCGCTGCATCTCACGATGCACGCCAAGCTGCCCGGCGACCAGACGATGGCAACAGCGTCACGAACGAGCCGCGCGCTGGAGCGCTCGATTCGTGCCGAGCTTCCAGAGGTGACGCGCATCGACATCCACCTCGAACCCATGGAGCCCGACGTGGTGCCAGGCAAGGACGTGACCGCCCCTCGCGCACAGCTCGCGGAGCGCATGCGGCAGGTCGTCGAGACGCACCCGGAGGTGCGGAGGTTTGTCGACGTCGAATTGAGCGATCGCCACAACCAGATCCATGCGCACGTGGTCGCCGAGGTCTCTGGCGAGATCAGCCTCGAGCACGCGCACGAGATCGAAAGCGAGCTGGAAGAGATGATCCGGCGCGAGATCCCCGAGGTGCACGACGTGGTGACCCGCGTGACCGCATGAGACCGGGACGCTCCGAGGATCTCCCGGCGCTGGTCGACCTGTGGCGGCGGGAGGTCGCCGAGGGCCGCCAGGACATGGCGCTCAGCCAAGATCGGCTGAGCCGGATGCTGGCCAGGTTCGACTGGGGGGCGCGGTCGCGCGTCGTCGATGACGGCAGCGCTCTTGCGGGTGCCGTCCTGGTGACGAGCCGGATCTCACCCGACGGGGTCCTCGCCACGATGGCCGTGGCGGGCCCGCCCGAAGTCGCGAACGAGCTCGCACGATGGGGGTTGGACCTCTCCCGGGCCGCGGGCGCCTCGATCGTCCAGTGCTTCATGGCGCGCGGTCGCGGTGAGCCCTTGCGCGCGGCCGGCATGGAGCTGGTCAGGCCGTGGTGGCGGATGGACCGCACCCTGCGCAGCGGCCTTCCGGACCCGATCCGGGTGCCCGGGTACGACCTGGTGGACGCGATCACCGCCCCGGACGGCGCGTGGTCGGTGATGTTCAATCGCACGTTTGCCGATCATTGGCGGTTCTCCCCGCGCGCAGAGGAGGAGGTGATGGGCGACAAGGCGCCCGAGCTCTGTCTCATGGCGGTGACGGAGTCGGAAAGGCAACCCGTGGCGATGACGATCGGCGAACTCGACCATTACGCCGAAGATTCGCGACCGCAGCCCGTCGGGCTGATCAGCTCGGTGGGCACGCTGCCGGAGCACCGGCGGCGAGGACTCGCCGGGTGGCTCGTGGCCGAGCTGATGCAGCGCCTCCGCCGGGCAGGCGCGCGCCACGCCTCGCTTTACGTGGACGGCCAGAACCCGATGCGAGCGCATGAGATCTACCGCAAGCTCGGTTTTGCGGTGGTCATCGAAGCGGACGTCTGGGAAGCTACCTTCCCGTGAAAATTCGTCCGATCTCCCTCGCCTTGCTCCTTTTCGTGTCGTCGGCGGGGTGCCAGCCCAGTGGTGAGCCGGCCCGGCAGGCGGTGGACCAGAGGCCGATCGCCAGGCCGTCGCCCGCACTCGCCCAGGCGATCGCACGCGCCGACGACCTCGGCCCCGCCGGGCCCTCGACGACCGTCTACCTGAGCCTCGGCCTGCTCCCCAACCCAGACCCGGTCTCTGTGTCAAAAGCGGTCGACGCCGTCAACGCGGCGGGACTTGAGCCACGGTGGCACGCGCCGTCGTCGCTCATCGCGGTCGACGGCCCGGCGCCCGCCGCCTCGGCGCTGCTGCGGGTCGGCATCGAAAGCTACCGGCAGCGAGACGGCACGACCTTCTACGCCGCCATGGGTGAGCCATGGCTGCCCCCCGTTCTGGCTGCAATCGTGACCGGCGTGAGTGGTCTGGACAGCTATCGCCGGGCTCGCGCCTATGCGGTCCGGCCCGGCGGGTTGGTTCCGATCGACGTTCTCAGCTACTACAACCTCAAGCCGCTTCGCGATGCGGGTCTCGACGGAAGCGGTCAGACGATCATGCTGCCGGAGATCGACGACCTTCCCAACCTGAGCGACCTCGACAAGTTCGCCACCAAGTACGACCTGCCGCCGTTCGAGGACGTGCTCACCGTGAGGCGATCACCCGATTGGGGAACACCCGAGAAGCCGCAGGGAGAGACCGTGCTCGACCTCGAGATCGTCCACGCCGTGTCGCCGAAGGCAAAGCTGGTCGTGTACCTGTCGGCTCCTGACTTCGGCCACGGTGATCGCGCGTTCGACCAGATGGTCACCGAGCACCCCGGCTCCATCATCTCGGAGAGCCTCGGCACATGCGAGGCTGACACCCCAAGCGGGGCACGCAACGTCTACGCGGCGATCGAGGACCGCGCCGTGGCCCTCGGCATCTCGCACTTCGTCGCGAGCGGGGACAACGGCGCCTACACGTGCGGCGTCGACCAGGAGCCCGCGGCAAGCTTTCCGTCCACGCTTCCGACCGTGACGGCCGTGGGGGGCACGAGCGTGTTCGAATCGCAGCAGGGCGTGTACTTCAAGGAGTACGCGTGGGGCAGCCCGCTCGACCAGACGGGCAGCGGCGGCGGTCCGAGCAGGTTCTACGCCATGCCCACCTACCAGCAGAACGTGGCACGGTCCGAAGGACGTGGCCTGCGACAGGTGCCTGACGTGGCGGCCGACGGAGATCCGTCCACCGGTTTTCACATCATCTTCGGCGGCAAGGACGGACAGGCCGGCGGGACGTCCGCCGCCACCCCGCTGTGGGCCGCGACCGTGGCGCTGATCAACCAGGACCTCAAGCAGAAGGGCATGCACCAGGTTGGCTTTGCGAACCCGGCTCTCTACTGGATGGGCGACAACTCCTCAAAGCTGTCGCCGAAGCCGTTTCACGATGTGACCGTGGGCAACAACCTCGGCTACGGCGCGGTGCCGGGCTGGGATTTCGCCACGGGTTGGGGAAGCATGGACGCGGCCGCCCTCGACGCCGCGTGGATTCGCTACATCAAAAGCGGCGGCGGATGAGCGCGCCCCTGGTCACGTGTCCGCACTGCGGGTCGATCGTGCCGGCGGGCGACTTCTGCGGTCATTGCGGAGCTCCGCTGGCAGCTGGAAGACGGCGGCGCACTCACGCATTCGCAGCCGTGCCTTCGGAGCGCGTCATCAATCCGTCGATCGTCTCCACCCTGTTTCCGCACCTTCCGCGCCACCGCAACGGACCATTCCAGGCTGCTCTTGCTTCCGGCGGCGCGCTCGTCGTGATGCTGGCGGCGCTCCATCTCTTTGCGCCCGCGACGGTCGCCGCCGTTCTGGTCTTGCCCGTCCTTTATCTCATGTACCTGTACGAGGTCGAGATCTACGAGAGCGAGCCGTGGCTGGTCATCGGCGCAACCATGGTGATCGGGGCGGCGCTGGGATTCGCATTCACAGCGTTCACCGGTGGGCTCCTTTCCCGCCTCTTGATCACCGCCGACAACGAGACCGCCTTCGTGCTGGCCGGGGTCGCGATCCCGATCGTCGCCCAGGTGCTGATGCTGGCCGGGCCGCTGTTCCTTTATCTGTTCCGCGGCCGATTTCGCGAACCGCTGGACGGGCTCGCGTTCGGCGCGGCGTCCGCGCTCGGCTTCTCGCTGGCGAGCTCGCTCACCGGGTTCTGGCCGCTGCTGACCGGTCCGCTCGTCGCGAGTGGCTCGCCCGTCGACTGGGCGGTTCGCCTCACCCGCGCCGGGTTGCTGGTGGCATTGATCAACGCGTCCACCACCGCGGTGGTGGCGGCGTCGCTGTGGCTGAATCGTTTTGCGTGGCGTCCCGCCGGCCGTCACTGGCGCTCGAGCGTGCTCACCGCGCTCGCGGTTGCTTTCGGTGTGCAGGTAGGGCTCGGGATCCTGTCGTTTGTCGTGCCGGACCTGGCGCTCGACGTCGCGATTCGTTTCGTGGTCGCCGCCGCGCTTCTGATCTATGTGCGGGTGGTCATCCATGATGCGCTGCTGGTCGAGGGCGCCGAGCACGAGGTCGGGCCCGATTCGCAGTGCCCCGAGTGTCATCGCATGGTGCCGACGATGGCGTTCTGTCCCGCGTGCGGCGCCGCACGATCGGCGGCTTCGAAGCACAACAGGCCGAGCGCGGTGCGGGCTTGATGGCGGTGCAGCCCGCGCCTCGCTACTGCGGCAGATGCGGAGCCCCCCTGGCGCCTGGTGCGCCGCACTGCGGCCGGTGTGGCACGCCGGTTTCGGTGCCGGCAGCCACCGCGCCACCCATGTACGCCTATCCCCCACCTCTCCCGACGTCTGCCGTCCCGCGCCAGCAGCGGCTTGCGCCAGGCCTGATCGCGGGTGGCCTGGTCGTCGTCCTCATCGTCGCGGCGGTTGTTGTCGGAGGAATCGCCGCGGCGCAGTTTGCGAGCGGCACGCGCACGCCCTGCGTATCGAACTGCGCGCCGAAGTTCGTCACACCGTTGCCGGAGCAGGCTTCGTACCGGAGCTCGGCGCTCAAGTTCCAGGTCAACTATTCGTCCGAGTGGACGGTCCGCGCTCAGGACGCGTATGGCGTCACCCTCGGGACCAGGGTCGGGTCGGTGCAGGTTCTGGGCGTGAGTGGCGGCAGCCCGAACAAGACGCTGCAAGCCACCGTTTCGGCACTGCCGTCGACGAGGTTCCAGGACGTGACGCAGGTCGCGCCGCTGAAGGGCGCGCACCTCGGCGACCAGGAGGGAGTCGGTGCGGTCTACTCCGCGAACCTCATCGCTTCATCGCAGACGGCGCAGAAAGTTCGGCTCGCCGTGATCGCGGCAAGCCGGGGCGGGGTGACCGTGGTGGTCCTGGCGGTGAATCCCGCGGATCCGAAGAACTCACCGAACGGGATGCCCGAAGGCCAGGACATCGACTACATGTGCACCGAGTTTGTGTGGGGGTAGGACACATTGAAGAAGGACTGGGAAGAGGGTGATGGAGGCGTTGCCCGAGTTGCGGAAAGTAGGCTTGGTGGCGTGTTGGTGGCGTGTGATCTTGTTGTTAATAGGTTGACTTTTCGTACTTTTGTTCGTATAATCAGGGCATGTCAGAGCTGGATCGCCTCGAGGCCGCGATTGGTGACTTCGAGCGCGAGGCTGAGCTCGATTTCGTAGACGCCAGGCGACTTGCTGCCGCCGTGGATCGGCTCCAGGGCAAGCTCTGTCGGGTGGTCGCCGCGGCCAAGCGGCGAGGCGACCACCTGCTTGCCGGCCAGACCCCTTGCGCCTGGGTCGCCGCGACCTGCCGGCTCTCCACCACCTCCGCCTCCGACCGCCTGTGCGTGGGCGAGCAGCTGGAGGCGA
>WNGD01002373.1_pt1 | contig 27938 bp, 25 predicted proteins | sample 5400671 | NCBI WGS metagenome assembly WNGD01 (sample SAMN13153369, study PRJNA577476) | soil metagenome | isolation source: 40 cm soil or saprolite under grassland replicate 2 | place: USA:California | collected 2016-06-15
GGGCCGGGAGCGCGACCGGCAACGCGAGGAGAACGAGCGCGAGGAAGCGGACCGGCATACGTGCTCCGACGGAGATCGAACTCGAGAACATATCGTTCCATCTTGCGGCTCGCCATCGATGAACGCAGGGCCCCACCGGAGCCCGCGCCCTTGCGGCCCTTTCGCGTGCCGGTAGTATAGGCAGCCTCTCTCTCTGGGGGCGCCGCATGCGATGCTGTTCCGTCCTGAGTAGTCTCGCTCTCACATTCGGAATCGTCGCGCCTGTTGCCGTGACGGCGCAGGGTGGCTCGGTCGCCGGGACGGTAGTGAACCGGGCGACGGGCGCGCCCGTGGCGGCCGCACAGGTCACGGTCGCGGGCACGGCGCTCCGGGCGTTCACCGACGCGAGCGGCCGGTTCACGCTGAACGACGTGCTGGGCACCACCGCCGTGCTCCAGATCCGCATGATCGGGTTCCGGGCGCGCACGGATACCGTGAACGTGGGCGACACGAACGTACGCATCGCCCTCGACCAGAAAGCGCTCGAGCTCGAGCAAGTCGTCGTGACCGGCACGGCCGCGGCCACGGCGCAGCGGGAGCTCGGCCATACGGTCTCGCGGATCAATGCGGCGGAGGTCACCCAGCAAGGGGCGATCAACAGCGTCCAAGACCTCTTGAACGGACGCGCGGCCGGCGTGCTCATCCAGCCCGCGACCGGTGCGGTGGGCTCGGGGTCGCGCATCCGCATCCGTGGCGCCTCAAGCCTGTCGCTTACAAACCAGCCACTCGTGTACGTCGACGGTGTGCGGGTCGACGCCGACTTCGCGACCGGCCCGCAGAACCAGTCATTCGGCTCCAGTTCGATCTCTCGGTTCAACGACTTCAATCCCGACGACATCGAGAACGTGGAGATCGTAAAGGGGCCTGCGGCAACGACGCTATACGGTACCGAAGCGTCGAATGGGGTGATCCAGATCATCACCAAGCGCGGCACGCAGGGAGCCCCGCGCTGGAATTTCACGCTCCGCCAAGGCGCGAACTTCCTCAGCAACCCGGAGGGGCGCTTCGCGACCAACTACGACACGGTACGAGTCAGCCCGACTCAACTGGACACCGCATCGATCAACATGAACGTTCTGCAGGCGCAGCCCGGAATCGGCAACATCTTCCGCACCGGGCGCGTCTCGGATTACCAAGTGGGCGTGAGTGGGGGGTCGAGTGCCGTGCGCTACTACGTGGCGGGCGGCACGGAGCTGCAGGGTGGTGCGGAAGCGAGCAACGATTTCCGGCGCACGACGGGTCGCGCAAACCTCACGGTGACGCCGAGCGAGCAAGTCACGCTGTCGGCGAACCTAGGCTACGTGACCGGGCCGACGCACCTGAGCGCCGAGGCGGGCTTCGGCGGCCGGGTGTGGACCACCGTCCTCGCCACCCCCACCAACCTCGGCACGTTCCGGGACGGCTTCTGGAGCGGCCTGCCCGCCGAGTACGACCAGGTATACCACTTTACACAGGGGCTCGACCGGTTTACCGGCAGCATTCAGCTGCAGCATCATCCGGTGAAGTGGTTCAGCCACCGGCTTACGTTTGGCGTGGACCGCACGCGCGAGGAGAATTCGGAGCTGTACGCGCGCGTCGACTCGCTGGTCGACAACCCGACCTTCGGCTCGGACGCGCTCGGATATATCGCGATCACGAACCGCGCCATCGACAACACCACCGTCGATTACGCGGCGACGGCGAGCTTCGACCTGTCGCCGACGATCCGCTCGAGCACGTCAGGCGGCCTCCAGTTCTACCATACGCTCACCGACACGACGTTCGCAGACGGCCAGTTCTTCGCTGCGGCCGGGCTGACCTCGATCGACGCGACCACCGGACCGCGCAGTAACGCGGGCGGCCTGGAGGAGACGAAGAGCATCGGCGCGTACGGCCAGGAGCAGATCGCCTGGCGCGACCGAGTGTTCCTCACGGGCGGGCTACGCGCCGATCAACACAGCACGTTCAGCGCGAACTTCAAGCGCGTGTGGTACCCGAAGGCGAGCGCCAGCTGGGTGATCAGCGACGAGCCCTTCTGGAAGTACCCGTTCGTGAACCAGCTGCGGCTGCGCGCGGCGTACGGCGAGTCCGGGCGGGCGCCTCCGTACAACGCCGCCGTCCGGGTCTATCGGCCCGTGACCGGTCCGGGTGACGTGTCAGCCGTGACGCCCCAAAACATCGGCAATCCCAACCTCGAGCCCGAGCGCGGTAAGGAGCTGGAGCTCGGGTTCGATGCAGGCTTCTGGAATGACCGCCTGGGCCTCGAGTTCACCTACTACCGCAAGCGGACGACGAACGAGATCCTACAGCGCGAGATCGCCCCGTCGATCGGTTTCCCGCCCGTGTTCCCGGGTGCGCAGTACTTCAACGCCGGGGCGGTGTTGAACCAGGGAATCGAGCTGCTCGCCCGCGGGCACCCCTACGACCGGGGCGCCGTGAGCGTGGACATGACGCTCAACCTGGCGACCAACAGCAACGAGATCCAGGAACTCCTGCCCGGGGTGACGTCGGTATCGGCGGGTACGTTCCTGCAGCACCGCGTCGGTTACGCCGTGGGCTCGTGGTTCGGGCGAAAAGTCGTGAGCGCCCAGCTGGACGGCGCCGGCAACGCGATCAACGTGCTCTGCGATGACGGGAACGGCGGGACCGTCGCGTGTGGCGGCGCGCCCAACGTCTTCCTGGGCCGGACCATCCCGAACTTCGAGGGTGCGTTCAACACGACGCTCACACTCTGGAAGCGGCTCCGCGTCTCTGGGCTGCTCGACTTCAAGACCGGCTACCGCAAGATGGACGGCAACACGCGGGTACGCTGCACGGTGGTGGGGGAATTCTGCCGGGAGAACTTTTTCCCTCAGGAGTTCGACCCCAAGCGGATCGCCGGGATCCAGTCGGGCGGCAGCATCGTCGACTACCTGATCGACGACGCAAGTTTCATGAAGCTCCGGGAGGTTTCGGCCAACTATGCGCTCCCTGAGCGTTGGGCGAGCGCGATCGGCGCAAACCGAGCGTCCGTCACCCTGGCGGGACGCAACCTGCACACGTGGACGCGCTACGGCGGTCTCGAGCCCGAAGCGATGTTCCTGGGCGGGACGCGCGGCGGCAACTTCAGTGCCTGGGAACAGACCGACCTGCCGCAACTCACCCAGTGGGTCGTAACCGTTAGCGTGGACTACTGAGGAGGACGACCGATGAAATCCCGTTCGATCATCACCCTCGGACTCCTCGCGGCGGCCGCCGGGTGCGACATCTTCGACAACGCTCTCTCCGTGCAAAGCCCGACGAATATCCCGGCGGGCGGGCTCGAGACAGCCTCTAACGCGCTGCCACTCGTGAACGGAGCGATCGCCGATTTCGAGTGCGCGGCGGGTGCCTACGCCGTGATGGGCGGCCTGATCGGCGACGAGCTGATCGACGCCACCCAAACTGCCGACCGCTTCCCGTACGAGCGCCGCCGGATGCTCTCGAGCGACCGCCGGTACGCAGTCAACACGTGCATCGGGCTCGGGGTGTACACACCCCTCCAGACGGCGCGATTCTCGGCGCTGAACGTTCGCTCGCTGCTCGAGGGCTGGACCGATGCGCAGGTGCCCGGCCGCGACTCGTTAATCGCGACGACGCAAGCCTACGAGGGCTACAGCCTGGTGCTCTTGGGCGAGGGCTTTTGCTCGATGGTGGTGTCCACGCTGGACGCCAACCGCCAGGTTGTGTACGGCGGAGAGATCCAGCGCGACAGTGTGTTCAAGCTGGCGGTCGCAGCCTTCACCGCCGCCATATCCAGCGGGGCGGGCGGGAGTGGTATCACGAATATGGCGATCGTCGGGCGGGCGCGCGCCTACGCCGACCTCGGGCAGCTCACCCTCGCGGCGGCCGACGCGCAACTCGTACCCGCGGGGTACGTGAAGACCGTCACGGCGTCCTCAATCAATCTTCGTCGTAACAACCGGGTCTGGCAGGAGAACAGTGCGACCAGCACCAACACGACGCTCGACACCACCTACACGAAGATGAACGACCCCCGCGTGCCGTTCACCGATAAGAACAAGAGCAGCGTGACGGGCTTCCATCTGTACCAGCAGAATAAGTACCTCGCCTCGTCGAGTGCCGTCCGGCTCGCGTCCCGGGATGAAGCGCGGCTGCTCATCGCGGAAGCGAATCTCGCAGCCGGCGACTTCACGGGTGCGGACAGCATCATCACCAATTTCCGCGCGCGTGGGGGCCAAGGGCCGTTTGCCAGCGTCGATTCAGCGACGGTGGCCGACTCCCTCTTCGATCAGCGCAAGCGCGAGTTCTTCCTGGAGGGGCAGCATCTCTTCGACCTGATCCGCTTCAACAAAGCGCCGAACCCTCCGGCGGGGACGGCCTTTGGCCCCGGCGGGACCTACGGTTCGCAGCTCTGCCTCCCACTTCCAGACGTGGAGAAGCAGAACAACCCGAACTTCCCGTAACTCGGGTCGGTGAACTGGTAACAGTCGAGGGCCCGGCAAAGCGCCAGGCCCGCTGTATTGTCAGTACCAGTGTCTGGATGCTGTACGTTTACTGTCACTCGTCCAGAACGGCAAACGCCCGCACCGGGAAGCTCCCCATCCCCTTCACGCGCGGCGGCACCGCGTAGAACCGAAAGCCGGCATCCGGCAGCTCGCCCAGGCCGCACAGGTGCTCGACAATCGGGACGCCCGCCGCGAGCAGGATCGAATGCACCGGCCGCGCCCCGTCGGCCGCGTCGTCGATGTTGAGCGAGTCGATCCCGACCAGCCCCGCCCCCGCGACGACGAGATGCTCCGCCGCGGCGCGCGTCAGGAAAGGATGGCCGGTGCCGTAGCGTTCGCTGCGCCAGTGCACGTCCCAGCCCGTGTGTACCAGCACCGCCTTGTCCTTCACGTCCCGCCCGCGAAACATGTCCGATTCGAGCGCCCGGCCGCTGCGCTCCGTTGCCCGGACCACGACGCCCACGAGGTTCGCGACGGCTTCAAGCGGATAGTCAGAAATGTCCTTGCCGCCGTCGTACCGATGGAACGGCGCATCGATGTAAGTACCCGTGTTGGCGAGTAGCTCGATTTTCCCGATCTGGAAGGTCGTGCCGGGGGCGTAGCGGGCCTGGGATGAATCGCGCGACAGCCAGTCGCTGATTGCGGGCACGGGGAGGCCGGGGTAGGTGACCATCCCGTGCTCGATCACATGGCTCAGGTCCACCAGCCGGCCGGGCGACGATGTCACGGGGCGACCGGCGGGGGCGGGGGGAGGGGCGGGGAGAGCGCACGCCGCGCGGGATCCTGCCGGTAGAATTGTTGCAATTGTGCGTACAGCGCCGGATGCTCGCGCTCGAGCTGGACCGGCTTCTCGAAGAACGTCTCCGTCGCGACCGCGAAGAACTCCGCCTTGTTCGTCGCGCCGTACCCGTCGAGCACGGAGTCCCGATCGGCGGCGACGTCCGCCCGTAATCGCTGGTACTCCTCGGACAGCACGCGACCCCACGTGCGCACAGCACTCCCCGGTAAAACGGGCTCTCCGTCACCGAAGCCATCTTCGGAATCGAGCTGGTGCGCGAACTCGTGGAGCACGACGTTGGAACCGTCGAATGCATCGTGAGCGCCGCGGACCGCGTCGTCCCAGGAGATCACCACCACCCCGTCGCGCCAGGATTCCCCGATCAACGGACCGGCTGCAGGGGGCATCTCGCCGGTACGGGGCGTGTACGCGAACTTGGGGACGAAGCCCCGCGGATACACGAGCACTGTGCGAAGGCTGGGATAGCACGGACCCTCGAGGTGGAGCAGCAGGAGGCAAGCCTCCGCGGCGATTGTGACCTTCATTTCTTCGGTAAGGGTGAGCCCACTACATCCCTCGAAATGCTTGTCCGCCAGGAATACCTGCACCAGCCGGAGCAAGCGCTCGCGCTCGTCCGAGGCCAGCCCGCGAGCGAGCGCGACGTTCCGCTCGACGATCGAGGGCCACGTGTCCGGGATCGGGCCGGTCGGCAGTCGCAGCGACGCAGCCGGAATGCGGCGCAGCACGGCGGACACCCCGAGGTATCCCGCGACAATGAGGACAAGGACCACACCGATGACTGCGAGCCCCTCCATCTAGTCCCACCAACAGTAGAGTCGTTGCGACTCCACGAGCTCCTGGGAGAGCGCCTCCACGGTTTCGGTTCCCTGCTCCACGATGTCGGGACAGAACGCATAGAAGCGTCGGGCCAGCGCGTCGGCGTCGCGAATCGGGGAGCGGAAGCGGCCCTCCACCCAATCGAACCCCATGCCGGTGAGGACGAACGGGTGATCGCGCTCGAGCGCGCGCAGCCAGGCGATGATGCTGTCGGGCCCGACGTTGTAATTCCACCCATTGGTCCCCATGAGTCGGAGAATCTCGTAGCGGTCGCCGCGCGGGAAGAGCGCTACGCGGTCGGAGCGGCGCCCGCTCCCGAAGTGTTGCTCCGCGCGGAACAGATAGAATCCCTTCTCGAGAAAGCGCGGCTGCGCCATGGCCACGAGTCGCTCCGCCCACGCCGACGGGACGCTCACCGCGAAGCCTTCGGTGACGCGCGAGTCGCCGACCGAGTCGGTGCCGACGAGCGGCGTGGCCTTCGCGCCTGCGAGCCGCTCGAGCGCGTGGACCGCGTCGGCGAAGGCGGCCGGCGCCACGAAGTCGGAAGGAAGCGTCCACGCCGTGCGGAGCACCTGCGACCCGAACTGCGTGAGGAGGAAGACGACGATGGCGACCACCGCCACCCACCCGAGCGACACCGGTGTGCGGGGCTGCGCGATGGGACGGGGATCCGGACCGTCCATGTTCAAGTCCTTCAAGATCGCCGACGCGCGCCGGCGGATGCGCCACCGGCGCAGCATGCTGAAGGGCGGCAGCGCCTGCCATGTCATCACCCACGCGGCCGTGAACCTCGGCCGGAACACGCCGGCGCGATCGTCGCGCCGCCACGTCCCCGCTTCGACCTGCTCCGTGAGCTCGCGCGCCATCGCCTCGCCCAAGAACCGCGCCGGCTCGGTTTGGTGGGCGAACGGGACGCGCTCCACGCCACGGTAGTGTCGTGCGAGGTAGGCGCGCTTGATGCGACACAGCCGCGCCGGATCCCGCACGATCGGCAGGCGCACGACGATGCGGGACGGCGCCGGCGTGAACGACCCCGCCAGCGGACTGTTGTGAACCGAGACCGACCGCCCATCGCGAAACTTGGTGGGTAGCTCCGCATAACTCGCCACCAGCCGGGTGGGACGCGCCGCGGTGAACATCGCGACGGCGAGCGCCAACTCCGCCGTCACGGAGTTCTCGAGCAACGCGACTCGCGTGCTGACGTGCTTCATCTGGCCGGTCTGGAACAGATCGGCGACGACGTGAAAGCCCTCAATGCCGAGGGTGTCGCACGTCTGCTGCAACGACGCGGCGACGTCCTCGGGCACCGAGTGCCGCCCCGCAGTGAACGGCTCGAAGACCGGACGCGCACCGGCCTTCTGAGTGAGCCACACGATCATGGGCCCGAGCCAGTATGGGAGCAGCAGGATGAGAAGCCAAACGAGATAAACCATGGAAGCGCTCGCGAGCCCTAAGGCGTTCGGGGTGGGGTAGGGCCCGCCGGCGGCAACACTCGCCCGAGCGCCTTGAGCAGTTGACCGTCGGGCGTGCCGCCGTCAGGCGCCTCAGCCAGGACGACGGCAAAGCGCCGCCGCAGCAAGGGATCGCGCATTGCGTGGGCGGCGAACTGCAGGGTGAGGGGAATGAACCATGATGCCTGGCGCGCCCCGGCGCTGGCGCGGGCCACCGCCGCATACTGCTCGAACAGGGCGAGGAGAAACGCGCCCTTCGAGGGAAATTGCCGGTAGATCGCGCCCTTGGTAAAGCCCGCGGTCCGGGCGATGTCGTCGAGCGTGGCGAACTCGATGCCGCGCTCCGCGAATACGCTCAGTCCCGCCTCAAGGAGGAGCGTCCTAGTCTCGGCCGTGCGCCTCTGCCTGATACCCATCGGAATCTACGATACCGATTGGAATCGTTTCAGGCAACAAAGCGCGCCTGGATGACATCTCGGATACCCGCTGGTATCTCTATGAACCACAACCCCAGCCGTGATACGGCGTTCCTACCCCGTGGTCGTTTCTCACTGAACCAGTCACCCGCCTTTTCAAAGATAGGGCCGCGCCCGAGCCCCATTATCGGTCTCCAGGAGGGAACCGTGAATCAACCATCCGCTGGCACCCCCGAGGGGAGCCTCCAGTTCGACCACGCCGAGCGCGACGGCCGAGCCTCCGTATTTACTTGCGCGGTCTGCCGCCAGCCCATCGCCGGGTCCTACTACGAGGTGAACGGCAATGTGACATGCCAGCGGTGCCGCAACCAAGTCATGGCAGGATGGAACCGGGGCTCTTCGGGTAAGCGCTTTGTGAAGGCTTTGGGACGGGGGCGGCGGTCTACTTCGGGATCGCAGCGCTGACCGGGTACGAGTTCGGCCTCGTGGCGGTGGTCGTCGGCGTGCTGGTAGGCGGCGCCGTGCGCAAGGGTTCGAACGGCCGCGGGGGGTGGCGCTACCAGCTGCTCGCCATGTTCCTCACCTACACCGCCGTCGTGGTGACGGATTCCTCACTGATCGCGCGCGAGCTGAAGAAGGAGTGGGGCACGCAGGCGGCCTCGCCCGCCGCAGTAGCCGACGGGATAAACGCCTCCAGCAACACGGCGCCGAGCACGTCGCATCGGCCGGGGCCGCTCGCGGTGGTCATCGGCCTCATGCTCATCATCGCGCTCGCGTACGCGGCGCCTATCATGATCGGCATCACGAGTCCGCTCCACCTGCTGATCGCCGGTTTCGCGCTGTACGAGGCGTGGAAGCTCAACCGGGGCGTCGCACTCCACGTCACGGGACCGTACCAGGCCGCCGCTCGCCCTGCGGCGGCCTGACCCATCGGCGATGACCGACGCCGCAGCACCCGGTCGGGCGCCGTTCCTGTGTGCGCAGTGCCGCACGCAGATCGCGCCCGCCCTTCTCGCCTGCCCGTCCTGCCAACGCCTGGTTCACGCCGAAGAGCTCAAGCGCTTAGCCGCCACGGCGGAGCGCGCGGCGCACGCCGGCGACCCGAGCGGCGCGTTGGCCGCGTGGCGCCAAGCGCTCGACCTGCTGCCGACGGACGCCACTCAGCATCAGGTCGTGTCTGCCCGCATCACCGCGCTGAGCCGCTCCCTGGACGGCGGGCCCGCGACCGGGAAGCACGGGTCCCCGTGGGGCAAGGGGGCGGCGGGTGTCGGTGCTCTCGGCGCCCTGCTCTTCAAGTTCAAGTTCGCGCTCGTGTTCGTCCTCACGAAGGCCAAATTGCTGCTCTTCGGCCTGACCAAGGCGGGGACGCTGCTCAGCATGCTGCTCTCGGCGGGCGTCTACTGGACGATCTGGGGTTGGAAGTTCGCGTTCGGGGTGGTGCTCTCCATTTACGTGCACGAGATGGGTCACGTGCAGGCGTTGCAGCGCTATGGCATCAAGGCCACGGCACCCATGTTCATCCCCGGGATCGGCGCCGTGATCCGACTCAAGCAGTACCCGGCCGGGCCCCGCGAAGACGCGCGCGTCGGGCTCGCGGGCCCACTTTGGGGACTCGCCGCCGCGCTCGCAGCCTACGTCGTGTATCGCGCCACAGGCATCGGGGTGTGGGGCGCCATCGCTCACTTCGGCGCGTGGGTGAACCTCTTTAACCTGGTCCCGGTTTGGCAGCTCGATGGCGCCCGCGGGTTCCGGTCGCTCACGCGCTACCAGCGCTGGATAGCGGTCGCCGTCATCGCCGTGATGTGGGGTGCGACATCAGAGGGGCTCCTGGTGCTGCTCGGCTGCGCCGCTGCGGCGGCCGCCGCATTGAGTCGCGCTGCAGAAGAACCGGATCACATCGCTCTGGCGCAGTATGCGCTGCTCGTGGGGGTGTTGTCGCTGATGACCCGGATCGCAGCGCCAGTCACCGGGCCTTGAACGGGGGGGAGACCCGTTCTAAGTTTGCGATTCGGCCCGAGTCCGGCGGCCGGAGCGACGTGAATTCCTGGAGCTTGAATGCCGTACATCATCGCAGAGCCGTGCATCAATGTGAAGGATCGGTCGTGCGTGGATGTCTGCCCCGTGGACTGCATCTACGAGGGCGAGGATCAGCTGTACATCCATCCGGACGAGTGCATCGATTGCGGCGCCTGCGAGCCGGAGTGCCCGGTTACGGCGATCTTCCCGGAGGAAGACACGCCTCCGCAGTGGAAGTCCTACATCGCCAAGAACCGGGATGTGTTCCAGGGCGCGAGCCCGCCCGGTAAGCCGCAGCGCAAAGGATCGTGAACAGCCGCCCCGGGGTCGTCACCCCGGGGTTCTCGCTTCAGGGAGACGGGAGCGCACTCAGGAAGTCGGCCAACAGCCGGCTGGCCGCGAGCGGCTGCTCCAGGGGTGCGATGTGGCCGGCGGCAGGGACGACGTGATACTGGGCGTCGGGGATGAGCTGCGCCATGGCGCGCGCCGCATCGGGGGGAGCGATCTCGTCCTCGCTCCCCACCAGCACGAGCGTCGGTACACGCACTCCCCGGAGGGTCTCGCTCGAGTCCGGACGGTCGCGCAACACCCGCAACGCGCCCACGAGTCCGGGCAGTGACCAACGACGCGCCATCTCGCGCACCTGTCCCGCCACCTCGGGCTGGGTGGCCCGCGTGGCCGGCGCGAGCAGCCGAGGGAGCAACCGCTCGATCACGGCATCCTGGCCTTCCCGCTCCGCGACGTGGGTGAGCTCGTCGCGCCCCCGCTTCGCGTCGGCCGAGTCCGCCTGAGGCTTGGTATCGGCGAGAATCAGCGCTCTCACGCGCTCCGGATGCCGGCGCAACAGCTCGAAGATGACGTACCCACCCATCGAGATGCCGCACAGCACGGCCTCCCGCACGCCCAGTGCGTCGAGCACGGCCACGAGATCATCGGCGTACCGCGACAGCGAATATCCGTCGGCACCGGGGGGCACCCCGGAGCCGCCCACACCGCGCAGATCGAAGGCGATGCGCCGAGCTCGCGAAAGCGTGGCGAGCTGGTGCCGCCACACGGTCCGATCGAACGGGAAACCATGCACGAACAGCACCGGCACCCCCTCGCCGCGCACGTCCACCGCAAGCTCGACGTCCCCCGCCGGCACCTGCATCGGCTGATGGCCCCCCGAGGGACGGGGGCCGAGAAAGCGGGCGATCTCGTCCGGAATCGGGGTGGCGCGCCCCAGTCGATCGATGCACACGAACACCATCTCTGCCTCCGCGATGGCGGCATCGTCGGAGATCCGCCGCACCACGTGGCGCAGGGTCATGCTGGTGGTGCCGCGGCCCGCGACCGTCGTCTCGATGCGCAGCACGTCGCGCGCGAACGCCGGAGCCCGATATTCGATCGTCGCCTTGCGCACCGCGGGCCACACGCCGTTCCGCTCGAACAGGTCCATCCCCGGGCCGCGGGCGAGCGCATCCCAGCGGGCGCGCTCGAGCAGCGTGAGCAGCGCCGCCTGGTTCAGGTGACCAAACGCGTCGCATTCGTATGGGTAAACGGTCAGCTCGACCGTCCCGAACGGCGTCACGGTGGCGGCTCCGGCTGGGGATCGGGAACCGCAAACGTATGCCAGAAAACAACCCGATGCACGTTGCACGTTGCACGTTGTAAGAGAAAGGCAAAGGCCTTTGCCCCATAAGTGGGATCGAGCGTGAGGCCGTGCGCCGACGCGAGACGACTTGCGGCCTCGCCCTCCGGCGTCGGGTGGCCGTAGCCCTGCCCCAGCCCGTCCACCACCTCCGGGGAGCGGGGAGCGGGGAGCGGGACCCCAAGGCGTGCGAGCAGCCGTCGGGCCGCGCGAGCGAGGCGCATCGTGCGCCAGCCATTCGCGATCAATCGTGGCGCCACGCGGACGACGATGACGTGCGTCGGCCAGCCGAGCGCGGCGACGGCGAGCGCGAGGCCCGCGGCCGTACCGCCGGTGCCGAGCGGTAGGACGATCGCGTCCGGCGGCGCGGCCACCTGTGAGACGAGCTCCAACCCTGCAAGCAGGTGCCCCACCACCGCGCGGGGATGCGCGCCCCCGCCAGGAATCCAGCGACGGGGGCCGAGGGCCCCGGCGCGACGCCACGCATCGAGCACCGCGAGGGGCAACGATCCCCTGGCCCGGGCGCGAACGACGAGCGCCGCGCGGGCCCGGCAGGCGGCGGCGACGGCGCGGCTCATGGCAGTGTCGGGCTGCGGGAACTGCGCGAGCACCGCGCAGCCAGCCGCGACGGGAGCGTGCACAGCGGTCGCGAGGCAATGACTCGAGCCGGTGCCGCCCAGGGTGACGAATACCGTCCCGGGCGGCGCGCCCGCGAACAGGAACTCGAGCGCGCGTACTTTATTCCCACCGTAGCGCGCGGACGACTGGTCTTCCCGCTTGACGCTGAGCTCAGCCACGCCGACGGCGCGGGCGAGCGTGGCGGCACGCTCGAGCGGGGTAGGCCAGTCGCCCAGGCTACATGGCATCAACGTCGCGCGTATCTTTTGAATCAGCTGCGCCGGATCCGACACCCGAGCCCCGATCCCCGAGGAGTCCGATGGTTGCCACCGACTACATCCGTCACGCCGCGCGCGCCGCCCGCAAGTGCGCGGGCGATCCGCTCGGCGGTGCGCCCCAGCCGCCGGACCCTGAATTTTACAAGACCCTCGCCAAAGCGCTGGAGGAGATCGCCGCCGGCCTGGACGCGCTCAGCAAGCACGAGTGAGCTACATCCGGACACCGGAAGCGCTTGCCGAAGCGATCGCGGTGCTCTCGCGGGAGCCCCTGGTCGCCGCCGACACCGAGGCCGCGAGCTTCCACCGCTACCACGACCGCATTTTCCTGATTCAGCTGTCGAGCCCTTCACGGACCGAGATCATCGACCCCTTGGCGGTGGCGGACCTCTCGCCCGTGGGCCGGCTGCTGGCCGACGCGCAGGTCGAGAAGATCTTCCACGACGCGGATTACGACCTGCGGATTCTCGATCGTGACTACGGATTCCGAGCGCGGCGGCTGTTCGACACGCGCATCGCCGCCCAGCTGTCCGGCGAGCCGGCGATCGGCCTCGCGGCACTGTTGGAAAAGTATGCCGGCGTGAAGCTCGCAAAGGAGCACCAGAAGGCGGACTGGTCGCGTCGCCCGCTCCCTCCGGCCATGCTCGCCTATGCGGCGGCGGATACGGCGCACCTGCCGGCGCTGCGCGAGCAGTTGCGCGCCCGGCTCACGGCGCTCGGTCGACTGGCGTGGGCGGAGGAGGAGTTCACGCACCTCGAAGAGCTGCGCTGGACAGGGGCGCCCGACGGCGGCGGACCGGATGCATTTCTGCGCGTGAAAGGAGCGAAGGCGCTGGCGCCGCGACAGCTCGCGGCGCTGCGGGAGCTGTACCGCTGGCGCGAAGCCCTGGGGGCCGAGCAGGACCGAGCCACGTTCCGCATCATCGGGAACGACGTCCTGCTGGCCGTGGCCAAGGCCCTTCCCCGCGTGCCCGCCGACTTGGTCGGGATCGCCGGGCTGCCGCCCAGCCTAGCCACGCGGCACGGCGCCGCACTGCTCGATGGTACGCACCGCGCCCTGGCGCTTCCGGAGAGCGAGCTGCCACACGTGGAGCGTGCGCCACGCCAGGCGCGCGACCCGGCGGTCGAGGCGCGGGTCGAGCGCCTCAAGGCGGCCCGCAATCGCGCAGCCGCCGAGCTCGGGCTCGATGCCGGGGTGCTGTGCGGGCGCTCGACCCTCGAAGCCGTGGCCCGGGCCCAGCCCCCTCCAAGCGATCGCGCCGGGCTCGCCCGTATCGGGGAGCTGCGGCGCTGGCAAATCGAAGCGTTCGGGGACGCGCTGCTCGCGGCGCTTGGCTAGAGCCGTTCCAACGCGGGGAGGCTGAGGTCAGAGATCCGTGCCGGGGAGGTTGGAACGGCCCTAGAGCCCCATCAAGGCCCGAACCTTGGGATCCATCCGCTCGGGCGTCCAATAGGGTTCCCACACGATCTCGATGTCGACGTCCTTCACGCCCTCGAGGGCGCGGAGCACGCGGTAGGCGTCGTTGGTGATCATCGGACCCGCCGGGCAGCCGGGCGAGGTGAGGGTCATCTTCACACGCACCTCGCCGCCGGCGGTCTCGACGTCGTACACGAGGCCGAGGTCGACGATGTTCATGTCGAGCTCCGGATCCTTGACCTGTCGCAGCGCGGTGCGCGCCGCTTCTGGGCTGAGCGCCACGGGTGCTGTCATCAACGACTCCTCTCCACCGATGCTGTTTCCGAACCTAGTGCCGTTCCAGCTCGTTTGCCACCGGAACACGCCAGGATGCCTCACGGTGCCGCCAGCTGGAACGGCACTAGTCGACCCCGGGGCCGCGCACCAGGCAGCGACGTCGCCGCGCGATCCAGGCGTACAGCCGCCGCGCCACGGGCGCCACACCGGGGACCCGGAATCCCCACGCCAGCCAGCGCTTCCCCGGCAACAGCTCCAGGAGCTCCGGAACCGCGTCCGCGCCGGAGAGCACGCGCCCGTCCGGGGGGGGCAACACCAGGTGCATCGCCGCCTCGAGGGCCGGAAGCGGGATGTGGAACGCGGCCACGCGGGCCCGATCCTGGAACGGGACCAACGCGATGCGACGTTCCCGGTCCCAACGCCGGAGCAGGTCGACCGAGCGCTGGCAGAAGCCGCACTCGCCATCGTAGATCAACGTCGGGCGCGTCCGGTCAGCGCGCATCGGATGCTCGTGCGGCCGCGTCGGCCACGGCGCTGCGCACCTGCTTCAACAGGGTAAAGGGCCGACGCGCGCGCGGCTGGTACGCGCGGTTAGTGAGCAGGACCACGAACAGGTCGCGGTCGGGATCAATCCAGAGCGAGGTCCCCGTCCAGCCGGTATGACCGAAGCTCCGCGGCCCGAACAGCGTTCCCGCGCTCGACACGCTCTCTCCCGTCGGGACCGCCTGCCAGCCGAGCGCCCGAGCTTCCGTCCGCGCCCCGAACGTCGTCGCCTTGGACGTGAACAGGCGCACCGTCTCCTCACGCAGCTGCCGGCGGCCGTCCAGACTCCTCCCGCCTCGCAGCACGAACTGGGCGAACCGCGCGACGTCGGCCGCAGTGGAGAACACCCCTGCATTGCCCGACACGCCTCGGAGCTTGAACGCACTCCCGTCATTGACGGTGCCGGCGACGGGATGGCCGTGCCACACCCCCGTGGGAGCGATCCGGACGCGCAGGCGGGGGGGCGGCCGGAACATCGTCTCGTGAAGGCCCAGGGGCGTGAAGACCTCCCGCGCGACGAAGGCGTCGAGCGGTTCGCCCGTCACGCGCCCCACCAGCTCGCCGAGCAGGATCGCATTCAAATCGCTGTAGATCACGCGGCTGCCGGGCGGGACGCGGGGAGTCTCGCGCAGCACGCGCGCCATGAGCGCCGCACTGTCGGGAATCGCCTTGAGCTCCGGGTCCGGGATGTCGGCGCGAAGCCCCGACGTGTGGGTGAGGAGCTGGCGCACCGTGATCCCTGCCGTTGCCGGTCTTTGGAGCTCCCTAAGGTAGGTCGAGGCCGGCTCATCCAGGCGCACCTGCCCCCGCTCCACGAGCAGCATCAGCGCGGTCGTTGTGGCGATGACTTTGGTGAGCGAGGCCAGGTCGTACATGCTGCTGTCCGGATCGACGGCCGGGCTCGACGCCGACCACGTGAGGTGCCCATAGCCCTTGGCGACTAGAATCGTGTCGCGCCGCCCGACGATCAGGGCCGCGCCGGGGTAGGCTCCCCGACGGATACCGTCCTCGACCAGCGGATCGAAGGTACCTGCGTTGAACACCGGCGAACCGGCGCTCTGCAGGGCCAGGAGCAGCAGCCCTACGACCACACGCCCGGAATCCGTCGGCCGCACGCGAAGCAGCCACCATCCGGGCCGATCCGCTGTTGCTTGATCACGTACCCGTACCGCTCGATCAGCAACTCGCCGCAGTCCGGGCACCACGTATGCTCCCAGCGCCCGACCCGGCCCGGGAGGTTGCCCGCGTAGACGAACTCCAGGCCGGCCGCCGCGCCGATCTCGCACGCTCGCACCAGCGTCTCGGCGGACGTGTTGTCAGGGTCGGTCATCCGATAGTCCTTGTGGAACGCGGTGACGTGCCAGGGGATCTCCGGGCTCACCGACGCGATGTAGTCGGCGGCCCGGCGCAGCTGGGCGTCGTCATCGTTGAACCCCGGAACCACCAGGGTCACCAGCTCGAGCCAGAATCCCCGCTCGTACACCATCCGGATCGCATCGAGCACGTGCTGGAGCACGCCACCCAGCTCACGGTAGCGGCGATCTTCCATCGCCTTGAAGTCGATCTTGTAACAGTCGGTCCAGGGGCGGATGTAATCGAGCACCTCGGGAGTCGCATTGCCGTTGGAAATGAACGCGGTCTTCAAGCCGTGGCCCCTCGCCACCTTGAACACGTCGAGCGCCCACTCGGCGGTGATGAGCGGCTCGTTGTAGGACGAGCCGACCAGCTTCGCTCCCTGCCGCAGCGCCAGCCGAACCAGGTCGTCCGGCGTGACGTCGGTCGGTACCACACCGGCAGCGTCGTCGCGTAGCGCCTGGCTCGTGAGCCAGTTTTGGCAGTACCCGCAGTGGAAGTCGCATCCCAGCATCCCGAACGTGAGCGTGTCGGAACCAGGGAGCGCGTGAAAGAACGGCTTCTTCTCGGTCGGATCGCACTGCAGCGCCGCGACGTAGCCGGCGGGGACGTACAGCGTCCCGTCCTTGTTGAAGCGGACCTTACAAATCCCCCGGCGCCCCGGCTTCACCAGACAGCGGTGGCCGCAGGCGAAGCAGCGCACCGCGTGATCCGGAAGCCGCTCGATCAGCTGCCCCTCGCGGACCCGCGCGTCCAGGGCCTGGGCGAGGGTGGCCAGCCCGCCGTCCGGAGGGGCTTCGTGGGTGAGGAACGAGACGATGCTGCGGTGCGCCATGGAATCCGCCGACTGCCTTTCCTCAATATAGCTCGACGCGGCCGGGCTCAGCCCCCGACCCGAAGCGACCCTGGCGCGAGGTCGTAGAGGAGGGCAGCTGTGCGGATATCGCGGGGCGAGAGGTCACGGACCTTGGGCTGCGCGTACATGATGTCGCCCGGATCTGGCGAGTGGTCGAGGCCGATCAGGTGTCCGATCTCGTGCAGGGCGAGCACGCGGACGTCCTCGGGCCCGAACGGTTGCCCCTTGGCATCGAAGGTGGCGAGGGTGACGACGCCACCGGTCAGCTGCCCTTCGTCGTCCCACTGCACGTCCGTCTGCCCCGAGCGCTCTCCCTCGAACTGGATGCGCCATTGGATCCGCACTTCGGCGGAGCCGGAGTCCGCGTCCAGGTTGAACCGCACGGGCACCCCGGCGTCCTGCCAGCGTTGGAAGGCGCTCCGCACGGCGTCGAGGAAGCTCGGCTGGAAGTTGGCGACGGTGGTTGGGGGGAAATACACGCGTACCGGAATCGAGACGCGGCCGTCCCAGCGGTGCAGCACCGAGTCCGAGCCCGCACTCAGGATGTCGTTCAGATAGGTGCCGCCGGCGCTGGCGCGGATCCGGCGACGGATCTCGGAGCGGGCGAGGAGAACGATGTAACTCGGGCCGCCGCCGCCGACCGGCGCCACGACCGTCGGTGAAGGGGCGGGGGCGGGTTGAGGCCTGCGCGCGGTGTCGCGCGACGAATCGATCGTCGGGCTCGACATCCGCACTACGCTCTCCGCGGGAGCGGTCCCGGGCGTCGCACCGGCCGTCGCGCGCGCAGGTGGTCGCACGAAGGTGTTCCACAGCGCGGCCGACGCGAGCAGGACGACCAGCGCGGCGACGAGGATGAGCATGCGGCGTTCGAGCATGCGCGCAATATGCGAACGGACGGTGTCGCGCCGCTAGCTTTGCCTCGCTGGCGTCTCTATGATTGTGGCCTGCTTATGCTTGGCACGTAAGTGTTCGCGTTACCCGCGGCACCCATCATCCGACGGCGTGGGTGGGTCATCGTGGCATGGGCGGCCCTCGCGTTCCTGTTCGGGCCGCGGGCCTGCCACGTCCAGCAGGTGCTCGCGCTCCGGGGCGGTGGTAGCGAGACCACCGAATCGAACCGGGCGACCGAGCTCCTGAAGAAGGCGTTTCCGACCCCCTTCGCCGACTACGTGGCGATCGTCGTGCACGGTCCGGTCCGCTGGACCAACGCCCGCTTCGAGGCCGTGCTCGACACGCTCAAGGCCGCCGTCGAGCGCCGCCCCTACGTGGGGGAAGTGATCTCGGCCCGCACGATCGGCGAGTCGAGCTTCGTCAGTCAGGACCGTCGCACGACGTTCCTCATTGCCGCGCTCACGCCCGAGTCCACGCACGATCTGAGCGCCAGCTTCGTCCCCGACCTGCGCGCCGCGATCGGGGAAGGGCTGGCACGGGTCCCCGGCTCGGACGGGTTCGAGGTGATGGTGACCGGGTTCCCGGCGCTGGACCACGATGTGCGCACCATCAGCGCGGAGGACACCGAGCGAGGCGAGCAGCGCGCCCTCCCGCTCACCCTCGCGGTGCTGATCGTCGCGTTCGGCGCGCTGGTCGCCGCCGCCCTGCCGGTCCTGGTAGGCCTCCTGGCGATCACGATCGCGCTCGGCCTGGTCACCATCGCGGCGCGCTACACGCCCATGTCCGTGTTCGTGCTGAACATCACTACCATGGTGGGGCTCGGCGTGGGCATCGACTACTCGCTCCTCATCGTCACCCGGTTCCGCGAGGAGGTCAATCGCGGTCTCTCGGCGGCGGACGCCGCCATCCGCACGGTCGAAACCGCGGGTTCGGCCGTCGTCACGTCGGGACTGACGGTCGTAGTGGGATTCGCGGCGCTCGTCACCACGCCACTCTCGGACACACGCTCGGTGGGCATCGGCGGCCTGTTCGTCGTCGGGGTCGCCGTCCTGCTCGCCACCACGTTCCTTCCGGCGGCCCTCGCGATCCTGGGGCGCAACATCGACCGGCCCAAGTGGCTCGCCCGCCCACTCGCCCGATTCCACGCACCCACCGGCTGGGAGCGCTGGGCGCGTTGGCTGGGCCATCGGCCGTGGCGCGCAGTCGCGGTAGGAGGGGCAGCCATCGCGCTGCTCACCTTCCCCGTCAGCCAGATTCGCCTCGGTCTTCCCGCCACCAACTGGTTCCCGCCGGAGTCCGAGTCCGGGCGGGGGCTTCAGGCGCTGCGCGAGATGGGCGCCAGCGGAGTGATCCAACCCGTGCGTGTCGTGGTGCAGCTCCCGGAAGGGGAGTCGGCGCTATCCGGCCGCCGCCTTCCGGGGCTCAAAGCGCTCACCGACTCGATCCGGAAGGACCCGCGTGTGCGCGAGGTCCGGGGCGTCGCGAGCATCAGGTCGAGAATGTCGACGCTCCAACTCGTCTTGTATTACAGCGATCCGGCCGCAGTGCGGGCCAAAAACCCGAACTTCTTCAACGCCTATCTCAGCGCCGACGATCGCGTCACGCTGCTCGACGTGATCCCCGCGGACACGGTGTCTCTCACGGGCCTGATGGACGTGGTGCGACGGGTCCGGGCCCTGGTGGCCCGCGACGTCAGAGGCCTCGCCGGGGCCGAGATCTTGGTCGCCGGGTTCGCCGCCTCGAACGTGGATACGCAGCAGGCGCTCATGAAACGATTTCCGGAAACCGTCGGCCTGGTCCTCGGCATCACGGCGATCATGCTGTTCGTCGCATTCCGCTCCTTGCTCGTCCCCATCAAAGCGGTCCTCCTGAACCTCCTGTCGGTGGGCGGCGCGTTCGGCCTCACCGTGCTCGTCTTCCAGCACGGATACGGCGGCCGCCTCTTCGGACTAGAGGGGCCGACGCAGGCAATCTGGGCCGTCGTGCCGGTGCTGGTGTTCGCGATCGTGTTCGGGCTGTCGATGGACTACGAGGTTTTCCTGCTGACGCGCGTGAAAGAGGTGTTCGACAAGACCGGTCGGAACGATCACGCCACAATGGAGGGCCTGTCGGCCACGGCATCCACCATCACCAGCGCCGCCTTGATCATGATTCTCGTGTTCGGCACGTTCGCCTTCACGCGCGTGCTCGCCGTCCAGTTCATCGGCTTCGGCCTCGCCGCCGCCGTCCTGCTCGACGCAACCTTGATTCGCATGGTGCTCGTGCCGGCGATCATGCACATTGCGGGCAGATGGAATTGGTGGCCGGGCGTCCGGGCACCGAGGCTGGAAGCGGGGAACAGCGACTAGGGGGGATTCACAGCCGCTGCAGGCGCCACCCTAACACATCCCAATGCCACGCCGCTACCCTGATTCCCGTCCTCGGGTCTTTCAGCGGCTTGTATTGCAGCCACGCCGGCTCGAGTCCGAGGACCGGGCCGAGGGCGAGCAACCGCTCCTTGTCCGCGCTCACCAAGTGCACCATCGGCTCCCCGCGCAGAGTGTGGCGATGAAGCCACACGCCGCCGTCGAGGGCGAAGCACATCCCCTCACGGCGGCGTGTGAATTCACGGTACAGCGGGTCTACTGGCAGGTAATGCGGCCTTCAATCGTAGCAGGAGCCACTGCCGGAACGCTCCCTGAGAAGAGGGCGCACAACCTCCCCGGCGCGTACGAACTCGTCAGGCTCGCGGACCAACCCGTGGTGGTAGCCGTTGAGCTCGCCAGGTTCACACCGCTGGACAGCCGGAAATTGTTCATCAGGGTGAAGTCGGTCGTGTACTTCGCGCTGTCGTAGAAGAACGCCTCCTCCGCCGTCGCGAGATTACGGAGGTCGGACTTCATCGTCCCGACAAACGCCTTCTCCTTCGTGTTGGAGAACTTCGGGATGGCAATGGTCGCCAACAACCCGATGATCACCACCACGATGAGTAGCTCGATCAAGGTGAAGCCGTTTCGAGACATCGCTGCCGACCCCTCCGGCGCCAAAGGGCGCCGAGCCCGTAAGTCACTGGCTCGGTGCCACATATAGTGGGCGCCGGGCACCATTCCTGCAAGAGCCATGCTTACCCCTTCGCATCAACCCAATTCATTCCCATTCCGACACTTACGACCAGCGGGACGCGCAAGTCGGCGGCACGTTCCATATTGCGTTTTACCACGTCCGTGGCGGCTTCCTCCTCCCCATTCGGTACCTCAACTACAAGCTCGTCATGAACTTGCAGGATCATGCGAGACGCGAGCCCCTGCTCCTTCAAGGCGCGGGCGATGCGGATCATGGCTATTTTGATCAAGTCCGCCGCCGAGCCCTGCAAGGGGGAGTTGGTGGCAGTACGCTCGCCGAATGCGCGGATGTTGTAATTACGGTCCTTGAGCTCCGGGATGTAGCGCCGTCTTCCGAACAGTGTCTCGACATACCCCTTTTCCCGCGCCTCGGCCACCGTGCGATCGAGCCAGGCCCGGACGCCGGCGAAGCGGGTGAAGTACTGCTCGATGAATCGCTTCGCGTCATCCTGAGTAATGCCGAGCTGACGGGACAGAGCGAACGCCCCCTGCCCGTAGATCGTGGCGAAGTTGATCGTCTTCGCGCGGGCCCGCATTTCCGCAGTGACCTGGTCCTGCGTCACGTCGAAGATGATCGCCGCCGTCTGGCGGTGAATGTCCCCGCCCTGCTCGAACGCTGCAACGAACGCCGGGTCGCCCGACAGGTGGGCCAGCAGTCGCAGCTCGATCTGGGAATAGTCGGCCGTGACGAGCATGGCCCCGGGGGGAGCGACGAAGGCCCGGCGGATGATCTCGCCGCGCGGGGTGCGCACAGGAATGTTCTGCAGGTTCGGATCCGAGGACGACAGCCGTCCCGTGGCCGCCCCGGTCTGATTGAAGCTCGTGTGGATGCGCCCGGTCAGGGGGTTGATGAACCCCGGCAACGCGTCCACGTAGGTGGACTTGAGCTTCGACAGCTCGCGGTACTCGATCAACAACCGGGGCACCTCGTGTCCCATCGCGGCGAGCTGCTCCAGCACCTCGTAGTCGGTTGAGGGACCGGTCTTCGTCTTCTTGAGGATGGGAAGCTGGTGTTTCTCGAACAACACGTGCCGCAGCTGGGGCGTGGAGTTGATGTTGAACTCGGTTCCGGCGGCGTGATAGATGACGCGCTCGAGCTCCGTCAGCTCCCCCGCGAAGGTCCGTGAGATCTCGCCCAGTCGAGTCAGGTCGATGCACACCCCCCGGGCTTCCATGTCCACGAGCACGGGCATGAGGGGCAGCTCGATCGTTTCGAGCAAGCCGACCAACTGGTGGTCTTCGAGCTCCGGCCGGAACGCGTCGTGTAAGCGCAGCACGATCTCGCTGTCCGCCGCACAGTAGCGCGCCGCGTCTGCCAGCGGCACCGCCGCGAACGGACGCTCCGCCTTACCCCGGCCTACCAGCTCCGCGTACGTCCGCATCGCGAGGGACAGGCGCTCGCGCGCCAGCTCGTCGATGGCATGCGAGCGGCGCCCGGGGTCGAGCACGAAGCTCGCGAGCATCGAGTCATACGATACGCCCGCGAGCTCCACCCCCGCTCGACGCAGCACCAGCCAGTCGTACTTGACGTTGTGCCCCGCCTTCGGCAGGCGCGCATCGGCGAGCAGTTCTCGCAGGGGCGCCAGCGCCTCACTCGTGAGCGGCGGGAGGTTCTGCGGCGCCGTCCCGCCGGCGAGCTCGCCGTCGGGTGCCACATGCCCGAAGGGTAGGTACCACGAACGCCCGGGTGCAGTCGCCAGCGACATGCCGACGAGCTCGGCGCGCATCGGATCGAGGGACGTGGTCTCCGTGTCGAGCGCGAGGAGAGGGGCCCGGCGCCACTCCGTCACCGCGGCTGCGAGCTTGGCGGGGTTGTCGACGATCGACGGCTCCACCTGGACCGCCGTGAGTGTCGCGAGCGACGGGGACGCCTGCTGGGCGGCCGGAGCGGGGTGCTCCGCGGCCGCGCCCTCGAGTGAGGACAGCTTCGGGATCAGCGACCGGAACTCGAGCTCCGTGAACAGCTCGGTGAGGCGCGCGACATCGGGCGGGCGGACCCGAAGCCGCTCGAGGTCGAGGGGCAGTGGTACGTCGCGCCGGATGGTCACGAGCTCTCGCGACAGCCGCGCCAGGTCCGCGTACTGCTGCACCGCCTCCCGCGCGCGCTTGCCGGAAATCCGGTCCGCATTCGCCAGGATTCCATCGAGGTCGCCGAAGGTCTTGAGCAGCTCGAGCGCCGTCTTCTCCCCCACACCCTTCACCCCGGGCACATTGTCCGAGGTATCGCCCACCAGCGCCAAGTAGTCCACCACGCGCTCGGGGGGCACGCCCAGACGCTCGCTCGCGTTGGCTTGATCCACCCAGTGCTCTTCGACGGCCGCCGGCCCGCCGCGACCCGGGTTCAGAAGCGCGATGCCCGGGCCGATCAGCTGGTAGAAGTCCTTGTCGCCCGACACGATCACCACCTGCAGCTCGCGCGCCGCGGTGGCGAGCGTGCCGATCACGTCGTCCGCTTCGTACCCTTCCACGCCGACCAGCGGCACGCGGAACGCCTCCAGGATCTGCTCGATCCGCTCGACCGACCGGTCGAACTCCTGCTGCAGCTCGTCGGTGAGCTTCTCGCGCGTCGCCTTGTACTGCGGGTAGGTCTGATGTCGGAAGGACTCGCCCACGTCGTGCACCCAGGCGAGATAGTCGGGACGCCGCCGCTCGAGCAGGCGCAGCAGAAAGTTGGTGACCCCCCAGGCCGCCGAAGTATTTTCGCCGCGGCGCGTGGTGAGGGGGCGGGCGATCATCGCGAAGAAGGCACGGTAGATGAGCGCGTAGCCATCAACGAGATAGAGAGTGGCGGCGGGTGTCGAACCGGGGCCGGGCATGTGCCGAAGAAAAATAGCGAGGCCGGAGCGGGTGGGGGAATGAAAAACCCCGCCCGAAGACGCGGGCGGGGGGGACGCCGAATGGCGCGAGGCCGGTTAGCCGCGAACGACGTTCGCGGCGTGCAGTCCTTTCTCGCCAGCCTGCACCTCGAACTCCACGACCTGACCCTCGGCGAGGGTCTTGAACCCGTCCATCTGGATGGCTGAGAAGTGTACGAACACGTCCTCGCCGCCTTCCTGCTCAATGAAGCCGTAGCCCTTGGCGTCATTGAACCACTTCACTTTTCCCTTAGCCATTCGGTCTGCCTCCTGCAGAGTCACACATGGGGCACGGAGCACCCGGCCCGGCACCGTGTCGGGCGCGATAGAAATGACACGCCGCGGAAGGGTTGTCAAGAAACCCCGACCCCACCCCGCCCAGCGCCCATAAATCAAGGTCAATCAATTAGTTGGGGTCACGTACAGGGCGCGATACAACTCCCGATTGCGCAGTACCGCGCGCACGTAGCCGCGCGTCTCCTGATACGGAATGAGCTCGACGAATTCATCCGGATCGTCGGCACCGGGCCGCTCGAGCCAGCGTTTCACGGGCACGCTGCCCGCGTTGTAGGCCGCCGCCGCCGCGTCGACCCGACCGCCAAAGCGCTGCAGCAGCTCCTGGAGGTGCGCGGCCCCGAGATGCAGGTTCAGATCCGGAACGGTGATCCAGTCCGGATAGAACGTCACGTCGAGCCCACGCGCCGTGAGGGCCGCTGTGCCCGGCAGGAGCTGCGCCAGGCCGCGCGCGCCGGCGGGTGAGAGCGCCTGCGCATCGAACACGCTTTCCTGACGCACGATCGCGACGAGCAGCAGTGGATCGACGCCGAATTCGGCGGCCTCTGCCTCGACGGCGCGGCGGTTCGGCCAGGGGAAGATGACGCGGAGCACGCGCGAGTCGTTCGGTGACTTGAGCGCCGCCTGCCAGCCGAGGCGCACGGCGGCGGGGCCGAATCCACGGGCCGCGAGTCCGTCGCCCCAGGCGAGCAGGGCGTCGATGTCCTGCTGCGCCGCGCGAGCGAGGACGGCGCGCACCTCTGCTTGCGCCGCGGTGTCGAGCCCGGCCAGGAGGAGCGTGTCGAGGCGGCCCAGCCACGTGGCGACGGCCGGCGAGGGGGCAGGCAGCGGAGCGGCCGCAATGCGGAGCGGCGGGAGGTCCACCTCGCGGCGCGCGCGCAGCCCGTAATAGCCGATCGAGTCCTCGCGCACTAACGCAAGCCAGGTGATGCGCGCTTGCGCCGTGTCGCCCCCCAGCCGCATCAGCCGGCCGAGCCAGAACCGCGCGGTGGTGCGCTGCGGGCCTGCCGCCGCCACTTCCGCCTGGAACAGGGCGGCGGCGCTGTCGCGCAGGCTGTCGCGCAATGCCTGCGCGGCGAGCCGAAAGCGCGCCAGCGAGGCGCGCAGGTCGGCGGGATAGCGGGCGACGAGCTCACCGAACCAACGCGCCGCGCCGGACCAGTCCCCCCGATCCGCGAGCATGTCCCCGAGCATGTACAGCGCGGTTGGCGCGGCGGTATCAGAAGGGAAGGCCTGCGCGAACCCCGACAGCGCTTCCCTCGCACCCGCATCTCCCAAGCGAACGAGCAGGCGGGCCCGGCGGTAGATGGCGAGCGCGCCGAGCGCGGGATCCGCGGCCGCGGACCGGTAGACGCGTTCGGCATCGCGGAATCGACCGGCGGCGGCGAACAGCTCGCCGGCGAGCACGAGCGTCGCGGCGCTCGAGTCCCCCTGCCGGAGCGCGCGCTCGACCTCGACCCGCGCGTCCGCGGCGCCCCCGTGCCCCTTCATGGCACGAGCCAGCGCCACGCGCTCCGGCGGGGTGCGGGGTCGGAGAGCGTCCAGCGCCACGCCGACCGCCGCGGCGGCGTCGTCTGTTTCGGGCGCCCGCGCCATCAGGCCGTACAGCGCGTCGCGCGCCCGGCTCGAGTCCCCGTGCGCGAGCGCGAGTCGGGCGAGGTCGAGCGATCGGCCCGCCTGGGCGAACGCTTCCAGGGCACCCGCCGAATCGCCGGCGGCGAGCAGCGCCTGCGCCCGGGCGGCCCCGGCTTCGCGGGCCGCGGGTGCCGGCAAGTCGGCGAGCAGCCGGAATGCCACCGCGGTGTCGCGGCTAACCCGCGCCTGCCGCAGCCGCAGCCATGGGTCGATAGCCGGCAGGCCGGCCGCCCGCGCCGCGGCATAGGCGGCCGCCGCGGAGTCCCGAGCGCCCGCCGCTTCCCAAGCGAGGCCCTCGCGGACCGCGAGCAGGGCGGCCCGGGGGCCGCGCGCCCGCGCCCGGGCGGCGGCGTAGTGACCGGCCGCCGAGGTCCCGAGGCCAAGCCGCGCCTCCGCCTCCGCCAGAACCGCGAGCGCGCCGCCGTCGCTATAGTCCTCGAGCCACGGTTGACCCACGAGCAGGCTACGCGCGCGATCGTAGCGACGGGCGTAGAGCTCGGCCTTGGCACCTTCCACGACGAATGTGGCGTTGAGCCGGGGCTCGCGGGCCGCCGCCGCGAGCAGCGTCTCCGCCGCATGCCACGGCCGGCCCGCGAGCCGGAGCGATTCGGCGCGCTCGGCCGCGATGTAGGGAGAGGTCTGCTGAGCCGTGGCGACCGACCGCGGCGGCGCCGCCGCGACCAGAAGCAGGAGACCGACCGCCCGCTTCACTGCCGGCGGCGCTGCTGCGCTACCACGCGTTGGTACTCGGCCCGCGAGAGCGGCGTCAGCCGGAAACGGCCGAATCCCGTATTGTCCTGGAAAAAGAGCGTCAGCCGGAACCCGTTGTAGGTCCAGCGGACGCCGCGCACGCCCGCGCGGGACACGTCCGACGTGAAGTCGAACACGTCGTCGGGCTCGCCCAGCGTGATGAACACCTCCCCCCGGTCGGTCAGCCAGCCGGGATCTCCCGCCTCCCGGAAGCGCTGGTTGGCCACCTGGATGCGGCGGAAATACGCCTCCAGCGCTTCATTCTCCGGGGTGATCTCGACGGGATCGGTTGCCTTGTAGAACTCGCGCCAAGTGGCAGGGCGCTGGTCCGGGGTTGCCTGGCGCAGCTTGTCGACCCAATCCTGGCGGTCGAAGTAGCGCAGCAGGCTGATCATCTGATCGTAGTTGGTGATCGCGAACTGATCCGAGAAGCTCACCAGGAATGGCGCGGTGCGGGCCGCGGCGGAGCCCGCGCCGATCCGTGCGATCTCGAAGCGGCCGGCGCCGACGGGCAGATCCCCGGGACGCAGCAGCGCCACCCCGGTCGCCACCGCCTCGTTGCCCGCGAGCGCCACGGTATCGTGCCAGATCTCGTGACCGGCCTGATCGAGGGCGCGCGCCGCCAACCGGGTGCCGGGCCGCTCGCCGTACGCCTCCACGTAGAACCGCAAGGTGTCGGCGCCGTAGGATACGGTGGCGCGCGGGTTCAGCAGGAGCTTCGGCACGTCGGACGCGCGCGTGCGCCCCGCGCCGTTATAGACCGCGAGCGGAATGGTCATCCCCTGCCCCGCAAACCGCGGCACCGTGTCGGTACGCTCCCGGTGCGATGCGGCAGGACCGGTCCGATCCCGTACCGTGATCGCCACGTTGTAGACGCCCGGCGGCACGCCGAGGAATTGCTGGTAGATCACGCTCTCGTCGGCGCGGAGCGTTTCCTGGAAGCTGCGGACACGCACAGACTCCTCGCTCGCGAACTGGCGCACGGAGCCGGTATCGGCTCGAAAGGCGATCTCTACATGGTAATGCGCGGTGAACGCGGCGCCGTCGCGTTGAAAGCTCAGCGCATGATTCGCGAGTGACAGGCCGACCACGGCAAGCGTGGAATCGGCGGTGGCGTCCGCCACATAGTTGAGCGTCGCGACAAACGGGAGCGGCGGGCCCGCGACCATCAGGCCCATGGCGCCGTACACCGATCCGGCATCGAACAGCGGGGAGACGCCCGCGCCCGGCTCCGGCCGGGGCGCGGAGCCGGCTCGCGGTGCGGAACTGCACGAAGCCACACCGGCCGCCAGGAATGCCACCGCCGCCGCTCGTCTCACTTGCTCAACCTCAAATCCGGGCGTTAGTTTCGCGCGTTCCCATGCCCAACGAGAACCTCGCCGGTCGGACCATCGCCGGCTACCGCCTCCTCGAGCGCGTCGGCGAGGGAGGCACGGCCGAA
>WNGD01001236.1_pt1 | contig 27935 bp, 22 predicted proteins | sample 5400671 | NCBI WGS metagenome assembly WNGD01 (sample SAMN13153369, study PRJNA577476) | soil metagenome | isolation source: 40 cm soil or saprolite under grassland replicate 2 | place: USA:California | collected 2016-06-15
TCCACTTCAGTTTTTGCTTGAGGCTCTCTTTCAAGGCCAGCCTCTTTGTCTCTACAATTCTTCCTGACCGGTGTCAACAAACTACCGGTAGGAGATCACTGGCCTCCATTCGCTGTATGAAGGGATATTTCCCCATCAGGAACTTCTTCAATTAACTCACCAGGAGAGACACCGAGCACTTTAGCAAGTTTTCCCAGCGTTATGGTCGTCGTGGCATAAAAAGGGTCAGAGTAGATGCGCTTAATCGTCTTATAAGATACATCTGCTGCCCTATGGAGTTTGCCCAGATACCATGCCGAGTTGTGTGTACTAAGGAAGAGGCTTTTCAAGACGGGAGTTTTGAGACGACAATACAGGCATAGACAGTTCCCTTAGAACACTTTACTCATTTCACGAAAAGGAGCGTGTTCTGCCTGTCCCCAAGAACCAGCCTACCACATTGGCCTCGGAAGATTCAACATCGGAGTCGTCGTCAAACGTCTTGCCAGATCAGGAGGAATTTCGCCAGCACCTGCGTCGTCTGGCAGTGAGTGCGGTGCAGGTCTTGATCGAACAAGTCATGCGTGAAGAGTTAGAGCAATGCATTGGAGCGTCGTGGGGTGAATGCACTCCCACACGCCGAGGCTATCGCAATGGTCACTATACTCGCGATCTGGTCACCCCCACCGGGCGCATGGAAGATCTCAAAGTGCGAAGACGATCGGGAAGGGGAGTTTCACAGTCAGGTGTTTGAGCGCTACAACCGCAACGCCCCCGAGGTGGCCGAAGCGCTGACCCAAATGTTTGTCAGCGGGGTCAGCACCCACAAAGTAGGGAAAGTGGCTGAAAAGCTGATGGGAGCCGCCCCCAGCGCGAGCGCCGTGAGCCGTCTCAACCACACTCTGACCGAGCAATATAAAGCGTGGCGAGAGCGCAATCTTCAACCCCACTACCGTGTTATGTACCTGGACGGTGTCCATTTTACGGTTCGTCATGGGGACAAAACGGATGCGACCATCATTTTAACGGCGCTGGGAGTGGATCTGGAGGGCAGCAGAGAAGTGCTGGCATTGCGTGCGTGTGCGGAAGAATGCAAGGATGGCTGGAGTTGCCTCTTACAAGATCTGCGCAGTCGTGGGGTCACCCAGATTGATCTGATTGTCACTGATGGACATGATGGACTTCTGGCCGCCGTCTCTTCTCTGTTTCCTGCGACGCTTCGCCAACGTTGCTTGGTCCACAAACAGCGCAATGTACTCAACGCCGTTCCCAAGCGGGAGCAACAGGAGGTGACCACGGAGCTGGCAGGGATCTTCAAGCAGGAGAAGAAAGAGGATGCACTCCTGAATCTGGCGGCGAGCACTCGCCAAATACCTGAAGCGCTATCCTGAAGCGATACGCAGTTTGATCGAAGATGAAGAGCATTTGTTGACGTTTTATGCCTTTCCACCGGTCATGCATCGGTATCTTCGCAGCACCAATGCGATTGAAAGCTTCTTTAGCAATGTGCGAGGGCGCACCGATCAGATTGATGCCTTCACGACCGAAACTTCTTGTTTGACCATCGTCTGGGCCGTAATGCAAGATATCCGCTTGCCAAAGATTCCGGTCGGCTAAAGGCGAAACCGAGATCGTGAGTGCAACCAACCAACCAGCCGAAAAGGGTGGTTCAGAAGCAAATGATGTTTACAGATCGTCCTGTGTAACGTCAGGAGCACCAAGCTCTCTTTTCCTTATGCGCACCATCTTTTTTGGGGATGACCTATGGTACGTTTGTGGTCTCTGCGTCCCTTCTGTCAGGTCTTGTTGACTGATTGCTCACTCGCACATCTCTGTCTGCTTATTTATCGCTCACCTGTACACACAACTCGGCATGGTGCCAATACTACGAACAACTACCTTCTTCCATCTCGTTGCTAAGTTTGGACGCTCAACACTTCCCCAACCCGCGAGTCGATTCTTATCCGGTTGCGTTAGTCATTACCTACGCTATTGTCCCATGTGCTTATTTGAACAGCAGGTAAGGAATTACCTACTATCTTGGAGATTTCTCATATTAACCTGCTGCTGTAAGCATAAGTGTCGATTGTTAGAAACGTGCAGGCACTGTGGAGAATTGATTTCTCTCTTCACATCTCCGTTCAAATTAGGCAACTGTCCTAAGTGTCAGCAGAGCCTGGGGCAGCTTGTAAATGCTTCAGTAGTAGATGAAGCAGAGTTAGAAGTCGCCAAGCATACTCACGATAATATCATATTTTTTCTGACTCCCCAACCGTGGGAAGCGGATAGCGGTAGCATTATCAGGCGCGTGGGTCAACGACTTACGGCAGTGGAAGTGTCAAGCCAAATCGGAGTTACTCAGACAGTAATAGAAGGCATAGAACGTGGAGATTGCCTGGGCAGAGGAGCAACGCTTCAAAGTTATTTCAAACTTGCTCATTTCTTGTGTCTCAGCTTGAAAGAGGTGTTTAGCACTGTTTTAGATGCACCTAATCATGTCCCCATAACTGTTTTGCCGCCTTGTCCTATTTGTCAGCAGAGTTTTTTCGTTACCCGCCAGGGATATAATCGAAGTGGCTCACAAAGGTATAAATGTCGATATTGTCATCGTAGTTTCACTGCGTCGTCCCAAGCCCGTATCGTGAAAACTCTCGCCATAAGCCAGTTATAAAAGTTACCCAAGGGTAACTTTGAAGCAGTTGGAGGTAAAAGCGTTGAGTGAAAATCAGGAAATATTTTAAAAAGATTTTTTCGTCTGCGTTCCGGTAATTCTTATTGGAAGGACGTTTTCTTAAGTGAGATATCACATCAAGTTATTTCTTAGTACGTCTTTAACAGTTTGATCGAGCTTTTAAGAGGTGTGTATGGGACTTAAACGAAAACCGCCCGATGGGAATGTGCGGCGCGTAGCCCCAATCGGAACAAATAGTCGTAGCACTATCCGCAATAAGAATGGACGTATCATACAATGCGAGTCCTTTACGGGCGAGCGTAAGTTGACATTGCGTTTTGACCGCGATCCTACAGTCAAGGATTATCAAAGCCAGCCTATGCGTATCCCCTATCCCGGGGAGGAGGCACATACGTATGTGCCTGATTTTATGGTTTGGAGAGTCGATGGTTCAATCGAAATTCACGAAGTAACCCGCTCAGAGCGCCGACTCCTGCCTAATGCCCAGCGAAGGGAGAATGCGGCACGGGAATACTGCTGTAAGAAGGGTTGGCGGTATGTCGTACACACAGAGGACTCACTACCGGGTGATAACGAAACCGCAAATTTGCTTGAACTATACATGTTTCGGCCTACTATCTACTTCCGTTCAGATGTTGCTGCTGCTCTACATGAGAAGCTTAGTAATGGGACACGTTTATCACTACCTCTCTTGATACAAGAAATCTCCCAGGAACGCGGACTTCCCGTGGGTGTGGTATCACCGGGTCTCTATCACTTGCTATGGCATGGGAAGATCGAAACGGATCTTTGCTCGCTCATCTTCATTGACGGCGCGCCTTTATCTCGAACGCTTATCTGGCTACCGGTTCAGGAGGGGTAATTATGGCGCGATCTTCTAGTGAGGTCGAGATACCTCTAGAAAGCTACTTAAAGCCGAATACATTCATTTACTGGAAGGACCAGAGGTACCTGATCCTCTCTCGCAATCACAGAGAGGTACAGGTAGAGAGTGTTCCTGGGCTTGAACCATATACATTTAAAATAGTTGACCTCGTGGTTCTCGATGGCGAGATGCCTCCAGTATTCGCGCTTACCCTTGACAAATTGCGCGAAAAGTTAGAAAAGCTTCGTCCGCCACCAATCCACTCAGCTTCTGCCAATCTCCCTCAATCGCTACAAGATAAAGCGGAGCGGATGGTCAAAGAGTATAAAGAAATCAACAGGTTATTGGCTGTAAAAAAGGATGAGGTAGAAAAATCAGGTAACGTGTTTCTGCGCACTGAAGAACTTAAAAAGATCTGTGAGGCCAAGGGCATTGTAATAGCTACATACTACAACTATCGCAACACGTATCGAGAATATAGCGGAGACCAAGCCGCAATCGCAGCATCACTTCGGCGTCCGAGGAGTTTTGGCCATAGCCGCCTAACCGACGCGCAACTGCATTTAGTGGATAGTGCTATCGTTAAGTACTACGCTCGCAAGCCCGCCATTCGTAAAGTGACTTTGTACGAGACTATAAAGTCAACATGTACACGTACTGGGGAACGATGGATTGACCCGACAAAGTGCGCGGGCAAGGTACCGCAGGATCTTGTGGACCAGTTATTTGACGATAAACTGCCTATACAGGCGATTTTGGATAATCCTGAGAAGGAGCGTTGGTTGGTCCCCATCAAAGAGCTTCACAGGACATGGGTGTATGAGCGAATCAGCGCTTTAGAGAAACAGCCTGATGAAGGGAAAACTCTTCTTATCGCTCGCTATGGCGAGGAAATGTGGGAATATGAGCAAATGATTTTCGATCACTTCGCCCATATAGCGACGCGCCCCCTCCAATACGTCTTCGCCGACTATTGTCTCCTCAAGGTGTTTATTGTTGATGAAGCAACACGCAGTGAGCCAAGCCGCCTCTGGTTAACCCTGCTCATTGACGCGTACTCACGAAGCGTTCTTGGTTTCGTCCTCACATATGAGGGACCCTGTATTGATACTATTCAGGATGCGTTATCGAATGCGATCCAGCCCAAAACCTGGATTACCAAGCTGGGCATCGAAGGTGAGTGGCCCTGCTTTGGCATCCCGGTGCAACTGTCCCTCGACAACGCCTGGAGTAACCATTCTCATAGTCTGGAGAGCCTGGCTGGCCTCATCAGCCAGGACGGCGAGTACAGCAGTATCGATCTGGTGTTTCGAAAACCGTATAAAGCTCGTCAAGGTGCATTAATCGAGCGCTTTTTCCGCGGTCTCGCAGCAGTCATCAAGGAGCGGCTGAAGGGAGCTATTCAATCGAGCCATCCTAAAGATATCCGTAATGCTGCAGAAGAAGCTTGCTTGCTCTACGAGGATATATATCGTTTTCTTGTAGAGGAAATTGTGGCCTATCAGAACAGGCCCCATAGTGAACTGGGCAAGATGACTCCGAACCAAAAATGGGAACAGGGCATGCAATCAATACCACCAGCGGTGCCTCCTCTAACAGAAGAAGTTAAGCGTTACTTTTGGCGGGAATTTAATGGAACCCGTGAAATCCGTGGAAAAGGTATTAGTTTATTCAATATGCACTATTGGTCGCCAAAACTGGGTAGCAAAATAGCACCGAAAGCAGATCAAAAGGGCCGACCTATACAATACGCACTTAGATACAATCCTTCAGATATTAGCAGTGTGGCAATTTTTCGCGATGGGCGTTATATCGACGACGTCAAGGCAAAAGAACTGAGATTGGGTAATAATGAATATAGATCAGTGAGCCTTTGGGAACGCGAGTTGTCGAAAGACCTGGCTCGTGAGGATGGACAAGCTTCGCGGGACTGGCAGGCGTATCTAAATGGGCTTCGCGACTTGACTGAAGCAAGGATTGCTGAGAAAAAAGCTGCGCAACGGGCTGCAAAAAAACATAAAACACAATACTCGACGAATTCAAAATCTGTGAAGAACATAGACGTGCAAAGAGTGAATGATGCTGTCAGCCAAATTACGACCCCACAGGATGAAGAGTATCGGAACCGCTTGGCTCGTTTTGCTAAGCGCTAGCCCTGGAGGAAGGAGCGCAATTTATGAATGATATTGTCACAACGGTCATCGATGAGGCGTTTAATGTTAGTCACCATTTAACCCGGATGCGTGCATGGCAAGACGAATGGTCAAGAGAGGATGAACAACTACGGGCACGCCTACGTCCACTGAAGACGAATAAACCTTTGGATAAACAGTTGGGTAAACAAATCGGGCGTTTTCGTAAACGCTTGAAGATGAGGCGAGTAAGAGAACCACTGGAAATCAATGCCGAAACAATAGCGAACGAAGAAAGATATCAACTTCTTAGGCAGAGCTTGAGAAAGCAGTTCGCAGCATTATCCAAGGAAGATCGCTTGATGTGGTTAAACAATTTTCTTTTCATTATGACACCTGACCTGTGGAAGCTACACGAGAAAGTAAAGAAGGTTCTGAGGTACTACTCTTTAGGTCAACAACGCAATTTCCTGTTAGGAGGACATTCGGGTACGGGAAAAACGACATATCTCAATTTACTGAGTGCGTTGAATGCACCTATCGTCGAAGAGCTTCGTAATCGTGTACCTATTATTAAGGTCGACGCACCAGTCAGTAATGCCACACCTAAAACACTGCTACAACGAATGATCCTCGAATGTGGTTTGACGTATCTAAGAGGCGATAATGAAGAGGATCTTCTTATGCAATTGGACTTATATTTTCAGCAATGTGATGTGGAGCTGCTCATTGTGGACGAAATTGAGCATATTTCTCGACCGGATATGCGGCGGCGTCTCCTAGATATCTCTAATATGACCCAAGATATCCCTATAATTTGTGCATCGTGTAATCCTACGAGCTGGACAATAGGCGACGTTGAGGTAGCAGGAAGATGGAACGATTACTTTGAGCTACCACAATATCTTGGGGAACGACTTAGTGATTTATTGACTTTTATTGAAATCTTGCTTCCATTTACTGAAGAGTCGTTTCTCGCTCTTCGTCAGATAAAATCAGGAACTAGTATAGTAGATGGTCCGGCCAAACTCATTCAGGAGTGGACTGGCGGCATTCTTCGCGACATTATGATTCTCATAAGAGACGCCAGCCGTCAGGCCATTGAAGATGATCTTCCTTGTTTATCTCCTCAGTTACTGAGGCAGACATGGAAGGGCATTCAAGAAGAGAGAGTGACGGATTTTTCAAAGGAAGCAAGCGATGAAGATGAGTAATTATATTGTTTTGACTGATAGCTGCACGAACCCAAATGGTTGACTCCTAGGAAAGAAAAAACATGGAAGATAAAGTCTCGTATTACTTTGATTTTCTTCCAGTTCATCCCCCACCAGAGACGCTCGAGTCGCTAACAAGCTATTTGATCCGTTTGGCCGAGAAAAACTGCCTTCAAACAATGGCCGCCATTGCTAATTTATGTTTTTCAGATTTGCCGTACTCCAGAGTTTCTATTTTAAGAGATTATCCTGGTACTCCGTTAGAGCATTTGCAGGCTTGTACTGGTTATAAGGAGTCAGTACTACAAGCGACAACTTTTTATCATCTTGGGAAAAAATTTGGAAGGATGTACGATGTGAAAGCATTTCAAGTGTTCCTAAGTGGTAGCCTTAATAAAAATTTACGCTACTGTCCAATGTGCATAAGGGATTACGGGTACTATTCGTTGATATGGAGATTTAAGATATTAAATGAATGTGTTGTACACTCTTGCCAATTACTTGATATATGCAAACACTGCAGCCATGTAATTCCAATTTTTCCTTCATGTTTCCAAGTAGGAATATGTTCTTGGTGTGGAGGAGATTTAAGGGCATGTAGCGTTCTATCTTTATCTGAAGAGGAATTACAGCAAGCCAATGCTCTTTCGCAAGATCTTGTATTTTTATTGACCTCGCAACTTTGGGAAACTAAGACACACAGAATTGCTCAGGACATCGGGCAACATCTAGCGCTTCTGCGTCAAGCAAAGGGGAGGAATGTTGACGAAATGGCGCATCACTTGGTAATGCCATCGAGAAAGGTTTTAGGGGTAGAATTTGAATATACATATACGTATAATACAACATTTCAAGATTACCTCAAGTATATAAGATCTTTGGATGTAAGTTTTCGAGATGTTTTTGAATCTGTCCAGAAAAAGATTGATGAAAATGGCCCAGTACTGGATAGAGAAGTCCCATTGCCTGAGAATAGGATTATTGAAATTATGGAAAAGGAAGTCCAAATGATGCGTCATAAAGGGGAGATGGTGACAAGAAGAACTATACGCCAAAGGGCACAGCTTACTGATGAGGAACTTACTCGATATCCTTCAATAAAGGCTCGCTTACAGCAAATGCTTGCAGCAACGTATGCTGAATACCAACAACCAAGATTAATACAGTCCCGTATTGCAGCGGACTCAATAAGAAGTGATATGGAGAAAATACAGAAGGCAATACTGGAATTAGAGGCACTAGAGATACCGGTGACTTGCAAAAATATAAGTAGCATGGTTGGGCTTTCATTCTCCTCCCTTAGAAAAGATCTATGCAATATACGGCTTTTAAATGGTTGTCTTGCATATCATAGGAGTGAGAAGAAAAAAAGTTTGCAAGATGACGGAAGTATAGGCTCAATTAGAGTTAAGATAGCGATTGATCAGTTAAAAGAGCTTGAGGAATCGGTAACACAGGTGTCTATTGGAAAAATTGTTGGAATACCTCTCACCAAGCTGATGATGTGTCCGCAAATTCAAGACCTCTTGCAATACTTTCCCGAGTCAGATTACGGACATAAATATGAGATAGAAGAGGACATTATGAGACAAAAAATGGAGAAGGCTGTAGAATATTTACATCTATCCGGAGAGGCCCTAACGCAAGCTAATATATGTAGAAATATAAATATGCCATTGTCAAAATTGTATCTTTTGCCAAAGTTAGCTTTGTGCATGAAAAGAATAATAGGTCAACAGAAAGAGAGAATTATAACTAATAAGATCTTACATGCAATTAACTATCATAAAGTAAACAAAAAAAGTATTTCAATCTTTTCTATTAGCCGTTCTGCACATTTGTGTCATCACTCAGTACGAAATTTCCCTAATGTCGTGGCAATCATAGAGCAGGCAATGCACGAAGATCTTTAAAAATCTTCCAAAGAACTCAAATCTCCTGTTTTTATTACTTCCTGTGCAAGAGATTCTTTTTCTAAAATTAGCCCGGATGTTTTCAGCCCTTCTCAGGATGTTTTCTAAAGTTATTGCGGAATTTTTGATTTTTCTAGAATTATGCCGGACGTCACAAGGTCATGAGGCATAATAAGAGGCAGAGGCGTATGGGAGTCGAACCCACCAGGGACCGCGCCGAGCGACCCCCCAGCCGTTTTGAAGACGGTGAGACCCACCGGGGCCCCTACACCTCCGTGCATGATGTGGGTGTATTTTGCCATTCATGCCCCAACTTGTCAAGCAAGCTCTCTAATCTGCTCCACACTTACCTCGGTCAGACTTTTAACCATCAATTCTGCTGCACGCAGTCCCGCCAGATCACGATCCCCAGCTACGGCTATGCAGCGCATTCCTCCTGCGTGAGCCGCCTCCACGCCTGCTACGGCGTCCTCAATCACCAGGCTGTACTCGGGTTTTACACCTAATCGCTCGGCAGCTTTCAGAAAAATATCGGGCGCCGGCTTGCCGTGGGGGACCGTTTCGCCTGAGACCAGCGCGTTCAGATACCTGTCCAGTCTGAGCACATCGCTAATCAACTCTATATTAGCAACCGGTGCCGAGGATGCCAGGGCCTGCGGATAACCCGCGTCATGAAGCGCACTCAACAACTCTATTGCACCCGGCAGGGGAGCGGCGGTTTTGCTTATAGCCTCGCGGAAATATTGCTCCTTCAGGTCGGCCAGCACTTTTACCCGTTCGGGGGTCAGTGGGCCCCAGAGCTTCTGAATAATAGCATCGTTTCGTTGCCCAAATGTGGACCAGAATTGCCCATCGGTCAGGGACAGACCCTCTTCTTTCGTCATACGATACCACGCCTGGCGATGCTCTTCTCCACTATCGATAATAACTCCATCAAGGTCCCAGATCACTGCTTGTATTGTATTGGACATAAGGTTAGTTGCTCCCAGATGTTTTTTCTCATCATATCATATATGGACTGCCTCCAGGCTATCGTGATAGAATAAGCGCGAGCAGGTGCTTTTGATAAAAATATTGTATCTATTCAGTGCTCCTCGCCGCCTGCGGCGGCTCGCTTATTTGTGTAGGTGGCAGGGTTGCTGGCCGTCGGCCAGCAACCCTGCCACCTACACAAATAGCTTGCGAAGCGCCAGAGGCGCTGAGGAGTCAGGGAAAGAGCATCTGAACAAGTTGCAAAATATTTCGTATACAGAGCCCCGGAGGACAGTTTTTGATGAGTACATTCTTTAATGAAGAGATAGAGACACTTTCTAAAGAGAAGTTACAGGCATTGCAATTGCAACGCCTGCAAGCAATTGTTGAGCGTGCCTATCATCAGAATCAGTTTTATCGCAATCTTTATGATGAAGCAGATGTGAAGCCTTCTGCTATTAAGTCGCTAGAAGATATTCGCAAGCTCCCTTTCCTGGAAAAGAAGACGGTGCGTGCTGCTTACCCGTATGGTATGGCTCTCCATCGTCCAGGCGGAGAGGGTGGAGCATTGCAGGTGCATGCAACTAGCGGTACGACTGGCAAGAGCGTACCTGTCTTTGCGACGAAGAAAGACATTGCATACTGGGCGGACCTCAACGCGCGCGAGTTGTGGATGACGGGCATGCGTCCCGGTGATATTCTGCTGAATTGCTATGGTTATGGCCTGGCGACAGGCGGTTTTGGTTTCCATTATGGAGCGATGGCCATAAATGCAATGGCGATCCCTATGGGCTCGGATGCGCGCCAGTATGATCGTGTGCTTGATTTTATTATTGATTTTGGCGTGACTGCAATGTGTATGACGCCTTCCGTCGGCCTGTATATTGGTAATAAAGCGCGTGAGCGGGGCGTGAATTTCAAGGATACAAAGCTCAAAATCGGCCTGTTTGGTGCGGAACCCTGGCCCTGGGAGACGCGCCTGAAGCTAGAGGAACTCTTTACTATCACAGCGTATGACGAGTTCGGCATGACGGAATTCCTGGGACCGGGCATGACCTGCGAGTGCGAGGTGCGCGACGGTATGCATGCCTGGGCCGATGCCTTCCTGGTCGAGTGCATCGATCCCGAGACTGGCGAACCACTCCCCGAGGGTAAAGATGGCGAACTGGTCTGGACCTGGCTCTCCGCGGACGGAACCGCCATGATTCGCTATCGCAGCCGTGATCTCTCGCGCACATGGTGGGAGCAACGTTGTGCCTGTGGTCGCACTCATCCCAAAATAGCAGCCATCAAGGGGCGCAGCGACGATGCCGTCTCCATTCGTGGTCTCATCGTCTTTCCTAGCCAGGTCGAAGCCGCGCTGGTCAAGTTTCCCGAGACGGGAGCCAATTTCCGTATTATCGTCGACAAACGCGACGGCCTGGATACGTTTGATCTCAAGGTCGAAGTGAAGGATTCCGCTGTCCTATTCAATCCCGACCATGTTCGCACGCTGAGTCGTGAGATGGCCGAGTCGGTCAAGACGGTGACAGGCAATTCGCCAAAGGTTGAACTGGTCCCGGCTGATAGCCTGCCACGCGCCAGTGGAGGCGAATCGAAAACAGCGAGTGCCCGCGTAGAAGATCGACGCAAGAAATAACGTACCTGGGACAGCACTAATAGCGCCTTCGACGTGTCGATATATAGGTCTGATGCCCTGTCTGGTTAGGCGCGAATACCACTCTGCCCAGCGACACAATGCCCCATGCGATTAATGCGTACACGAGCATTGCGATTAAGGTCGATGTTTCAAAGACGCCAGCTCTACCCAGCGTTTGATCGTTGAAAATGCCATTAAAGGGACCAACAAACACGTGGCTCAGGTTATATAGGAACATGATGAAGCTGTTATCCTGATTGGCGCCTAGCAAGCGGAACAAAAGTCGTAACAGCAAGATAACTTCTAACACGCCCAGGATGAAGTAGGTAACGGTGGTGATCCAGTAGCGCCTATTCGCCCGACTCTGGTTTGTATCTTCAAAGACTTGCTCGTGCTGCTCAACCTGGTTGCCTGCAGGATCTACATAATTCTCGTACTGGCTCCGTTCATATGCGCCACCAACGTTAGATGATCTGACCGCATCCCGACTGGGACCGTATCCCTGTCCCCCGGCAGGTGGCTGATTGGGCGCTTGCTGGTAATTCTGCCTGCGAGGATCGTCGGGTGAGTAGAATTGATTACTCATTGCTTGTTCCTCCTTAGAACGTATCTTCAGACAACATTTGTTCATATACGGGCTTCAGATAAAAAGTGAACGTAAAAACTTTCAATGTCGAACAAAATTATTCCTGCTACGCAATCATTTCATTCCATATAAATGCAGAAACGTATCTCTATGTATTACGTTGGGCTCTGCAAAAGGGATACTGTGGTTGAAGGGAGCCGAGTCTTATCCCAGGCAGATGGTGGAGCATCCCCAATGGGTCCAGGGCGATTCAAGAGTCCCGTAGAGGCATGCCTTGCGTGTGCCGCGTGCATCCCCGTTGAGCGTCAGGGAAATCCACACGCACGACGCGGCACACGCAAGGCATGCCTCTACGGGTTCACGCGGCGACTTTTAAATAGCCCTGGATACTGGAGCACCCCACTTTGCAGCCTCGCAAAAGTGGTGTATAATAGCGTCCTTAGAGGGTGCGAAAGGTACACAGATTACGTATATTCTATCCATATTAATTCTTACTGTTCAAAGCGAGGCATTGCTATGACCACGACAACTATTCCACGCGGAAAATATCATATCTGGACGGTTGGCTGCCAGATGAACCAGGCCGACTCCCAACGCATTCAGACGATGCTCGATGAGATGGGCTGGGAGGAGAGCGGCATGGATCAGGCTAACCTCGTGGTCCTCAATACCTGTAGTGTCCGCCAGGCCCCTGAAGAAAAGGCTCATAATCAACTGGCTCTGCTCAAACAGGCGAAAGCGAAGCGCGGCGATCTCCTGGTGGCTTTGATGGGCTGCATGATCGGCAATCAGAAAACGATTGATGCGCTTGGTCAGCGTTATCCGCATATCGATCTTTTTATGAAGGTGGAACAGGCCGATATCTTGCCACGCTTCCTGGAAGAACGCTGGACTCCTATCTCTGGCGCAGGTTGCCTCGATGTCGATTTTATGCCCGATACGGAGGAGCCCATCCCCACCGAGCCGATCCTGCCAACCTTTGCAACTTCGACAAGCACAAGGGGAAAACGTACTGTACTGCCGATGGCAATTACGCCGAAGCCCGGTGAACGTATCGCACACTACCCCACCCGGATCGAACCAGCACAGGCCAGTCCAACGGCATGGCTTCCTATCGTTCTTGGCTGTAACAAGGTCTGTACCTATTGTATTGTGCCCTATCGTCGTGGCCGTGAGCGCAGTCGTCCTATCGATGAACTGATGATAGAGGCGCGTTCACTTGTCAATAAGGGGGCTAAAGAGCTGACATTACTCGGTCAGACTGTTGAAGCATACGGCCTGGATCTACCAGAAAAGCCCGATCTTGCCGATCTGATGACGAACCTGAGCGAGATCGATGGCCTGGAACGCATCCGTTTTATGACTTCTTATCCGCGTCACATGACTGATAGCATGATTGAACGTATGGCCCATCTGCCGAAGGTTTGTGAGCATCTGAATATTCCCGTACAATCTGGCGATGATGCTGTATTGAAGCGTATGAAGCGCGGCTATACACTTAATGAGTATTGCGAACGTATCGAACGTGTGCGTGAACTGTGGCCCGCAATTACCCTGTCAACCGATATCATTGTTGGCTTCTGTGGCGAGACGGAGCACGAGTTCCAGCATACGCTCGATCTCCTGGAGAAGATTCGCTTTGACGTGGTACACGTGGCCGCTTACTCGGTCCGTCCGGGAACCGTGGCTGCTCGCTGGGAAGACGATATTCCCCTGGCTGAGAAGAAGCGCCGCTTGCATGCATTAGAAGATGTACAGGCCAGGATTGCGCTTGAACTGAACCAGACCTATGTAGGCAAAGAAGAAGAGATCCTGCTTGAGGATGAGAATACGTCGCGTGGACGCCGGCAATGGAAGGGACGCAACCGCGCCAATAAACTGGTGTTCTTCCCTCAGCCCGCTGCCGACAATTCTGCTGGCCCGCGCGTTATTCAGCCTGGTGATATGGTAAAAGTGCAGATCGAACGGGCGACTGCCTGGTCCCTACAGGGTTGCGTTGTTGCGCTATAATAAGCACACTAGTTTGACATAGCTATCTGTTGCAGAGGAGGAGGCTTCCATGACCCAAGCACAATCGGCTGAGGAAAAAGCACGATTGAAAAAACAGTGGACTGACCTGGCAGTCAGACAGGCACAGGAAGGTTTGTGGGAAGAGGCTGTTGCTACAAACAGGAACATCTTGAACATCTATCCCCACGAACCCGACGCTTTTAATCGTCTTGGTAAAGCTCTTAGTGAGTTAGGACAGTATACAGAGGCCCGTCAGGCCTATACTCAAACGCTGAAGTACAGTCCTAAAAATACGATTGCGAAGAAGAATCTGGACCGCCTGGCGCAACTCCAGGAGTCGGCGGGACAGAATCATAGTGGTGCGGATCGCATCGACCCCAGGCTCTTCATTGAGGAGACTGGCAAGACTGGCATGTCCGAGTTGATTAATCTTGCTCCGCCCTCTGTTTTGGCGAAAGTCGGCGTTGGCGACAGGGTACAACTGCATGTGAGTGGCCGTACCCTCTATGTACGTAATGCTGCTGGGGAGGATATCGGCCAGATTGAGCCGCGCCTGGCAAACCGCTTGATTAGCTTCATGGAGGATGGCAATCGCTATGCCGCCGCTATTCTGGGCATGGAAAATGGTCAGGTACGGGTTATTATCCGTGAAGAGTATCAACATCCCAGCATGGTTGGCCGTGTGAGCTTCCCATCGCAGGGTGGTGGCGACACAATCCGTGCCTATATCAAGGATACCATGTTGCGCTACGACCGTGAGGATGAGGATGAACTGGGCAATGACGATGAGTACTACGACGGCGGCGATGAAAACGACGAGATGACTGAGATTGATTTCGAGGGCAATAGCGAACCCGAAGAACAATAAGAGATTGAGAAAGGTATGATAGGATGAACAAAGCTAAAAAAGTAGCATGGCATAAACATCTGATCAGAGCAAAGAAACTGAAAGAGAAGCAGCGCCAGGCCCAGAAAGCAGGGAGTTCTACTGTTGCAAGTGCGACACGGCGCTAGACACTGTGTTTTCCGAAGCATGAGATGATGAGCAGCAGCTTGCCTCCCTCGGTATCATCGGCCTCTGTCCGTAATATTCTCGCGCTGCTTGCCTCCCGCGACGCACAACTGGTGGCGGGCAGCATCGGTCTAGAGCGCCGGGTGACATGGGCATGTTCTATGCGTGCGCGCCTCCCTGCATTCGAGAGTTTGCAGGGGGGAGAACTTGCTCTCCTCGCTCTTTCGCAGTTGCGTCGTCTCGATGTAACACTGCCAAATCTGCTGAAAACATTACATAAAGCGGGTGTCGCAGCAGTTGCGGTCGCCGCTCCTTCCTCAGAAGCTTTAGGTGACGAAGCACTTTCAATTGCTGAGCATCTACATCTTCCTCTTATCTTGCTGCCGACTTCTTTGCTGCTTGAAGATGTTGCGCGTGAGATGATTACCTTCGTTGTCAGTTTTCGTGGCGAGACCGAGCGCAAAGCCACCGAGATTGCCCATCAACTGATGCAATTGAGCGTGCAGGGGGCTGGTATGCGCGGTGTCTGCGAACATCTTGCCAATAGCCGCAATAAATGGGTGGTTGTGCAGGATGCTGATCAGCATGTGCGCTTCCAGGCTACACCTGTCGATATTGGTATGTTGCTGCTTCCCGCTCCCTTGACCGATGAGACGCTCAGACAACATGGCCTGACCCGTGTTGTAGAGCCCATCTTGATCCGGCACGAGGTTGTTGGCTACCTCTCCTTGCTTGGCGGCGAGAGCGATTTTGACTATCTGGAACGCATCATCCTGGGCCAGGTTGCTCCTATCCTGGCGCTGGAGTTTGCGCGTGAACGCGAACGCAGCGAAGTTGAAAGCAGATATCAGGTGGAAGCGTTTACCGACGTACTCCAGGGTCATTATCAACAACCCGAAGAGATGCTGGCACGGGCACGTATCCTGGGCTATGATCTGGTACCTTCACAGGTTGTCGTAATCTTTGAGGTCTCGCCGGGTGAGCTGGATCATCAAAATGGTGGACCTCCCATTCAGTGGAGCAAACGTGTGCGCGATGAACTCTTGCGCGACTGGCCCACCTGTTGGCTACTTAGCGAGCTACGCCGCGTCATCGCTCTTCTGCCTTTGCAAGACACTGATGGTATCCTGCATGACGAACATGAAAGCGAAAATAACGTCTTCTCACGCCTGGAGCGTGTGCATGCCCGCATGATCTCTGCGAGAGGCAGCAATAGCAGCTTCCCACTATATTCTTGTGGTATCGGACGCATCGCAAAAAATCTGCAAAGCATACCGCAATCGTTCCGTGAGGCCCAACAGGCCCTTGAGATCGGACGCCGCCTCTTCGGAGAAGGAAAGCTACACTCTTTTGCTCACCTGGGCATCTACCGCTTGCTCTTCTATCTCGATGGTCAGGACGAACTGAACGACTTCTACCAGGAAACGCTCGGTCCCCTCCTCGCTCACGATGCGCGCAACGATGGCACTCTTGTCGAAACCCTGGAAGGTTTCTTTCGCTGCAACGGCAACCTTAGTGAAACCGCTCGTGCCATGCACCTGCACCGCAATTCCTTGCTCTACCGTCTTGATCGCATCGAAGCCATTTTAGGCCGTCCCCTCGAAGACTCCGAACTACGCCTCTCGCTCCAGATTGCCTTAAAAATCCACCATCTGCAGAAACGTTAGCATGCATGTACAATCTTTCCGCCTGAGGCCTTGAGCAAACGATCACGTACGGCAAGCCCAAGCCCCTGCTCCTCAAAGTTGCGGCAGAGGATGACCTGCGCTCCAGCCTCTTCCAGCGTACGCAGACCCGCAAAGAGACGGGCGGCAATCTGCTCAGGAGCGGCGGCATTGCCGAGCGTATAGACGAATGCACCGCTCCCCTGGAAGGTAGGAAGATCTTCGTCGGCAATCAAAACGCCGACTCGTTTACTTCGTTGCTGGTATCTTCGTACTTCAGTCAACATGGCCGCTCGTATAGCATCCACAGTACCATCGAAGAGGAGCGTTGGAACTGTGGGCGCGTAGTGAGTAAGCAACTGTCCTGGCGCTTTCTGCGCCGTTTCGTCGTGTGAAGCGTTTGAAGTAGTAATGGCTTGTCTGGAAGGTGGCAGCACTTTGGGGAGAACTGTGCGCAGTGCTTCCAGACTGATGCCGCCGGGACGTAAAATCGTGGGTATCTCTGCACAGAGATCAAGGATCGTTGACTCAACCCCTACCTCGCATGGTCCCCCATCCAGGATAAGTGGGACGCGCCCGTTCAGATCGGCCAGGGCATGTTGGGCGGTGGTAGGACTGACGTGCATAAAGCGATTGGCGCTTGGAGCCGCGATGGGTGAGCCAACGGCACGAATAAGTGCCAGCGCGACGGGATGGTGTGGCATACGTACTGCAATTGTCCCTAAACCTGCCGTGATCAGCTTTGGCACGCGCTGACTTGCTGGCAGAATCAATGTGAGCGGTCCCGGCCAGAATGCCTGTGCAAGCTGATAAGCCTGGGCAGGAATCTCTGTAACCAGCGTCGCCAGAGTCTCTTCAGCGGCGATATGCACAATTAACGGATCACTAAAGGGGCGTCCCTTAGCAATAAAGATGCGCTCGACTGCATCTGTTTGCAATGCGTCAGCGCCCAGACCATAGACCGTTTCGGTTGGAAAAACAACAAGTTCGCCCTGCCGTAATAACGTGGCTGCTCGCTCGATACCACCTGGATCAGGCTCAAGGGCATCTACCTGTAGAACTGCCGTGTGTGTATATTGCATGCTTATCCTGATGTATGCGGAAAGTTCTGGTGAGAACCAGTACGTAGTAAAGCACCACCCCTGGTCCTCACTGCCCATTGTACCACGTGCCATTCTACACGTGACAATGAACTGGGTATCCTGGTGCCAGAGGTTGTTGTGCCTGACATTGCACGGGATGGAAGGCAACGCATGCGCTCGCACGGACGTTGCCTGATGCCTATGTGCAAGCCAGTGTGGGCACACAGCTCCATTTCGCTTCGCAGACGTGAGGTCGCTCTCGTTGGAAACAACGAGGTGATCACCATCAGCCTCTTTTACTCACTCAGCAGAAGCGGCCTTATGCGCCCCAGGTCATGGGTAGCTTCTTTGGGCCGAAGACGACAAAGCTCTTGATCATCTCCAGGGGCACATCAGCCACCCGCCAGCGTCCGGGCAAGCGGTCGAGCATGACATTAAGCGCCACTTTCGCCTCCAGGCGCGCCAGGGGAGCGCCCAGGCAGAAATGGATGCCGCGCCCGAAGGCGACGTGACGATTGGGCTCACGCTCAATATCGAAGCGATCGGGGTCGGGGAACTCGGCCTCATCGCGGTTGGCCGAGCCCAGGAAGGCCACGATCCACTCATTGAGTCCGATGCGCTGGTCGCCGATCATCGTCTCGGTTGCCGTAATGCGGGGCATAGCCTTCACCGGCGAGTAATAGCGCAGGGTCTCCTCGATGGCCCCCGGCACCAACGCGCGATGCGTGCGCAGGCGCTCCACCACCTCGGGATTCTCGTCGAAGCAGAGGATCATGTTGCTCAACAGGTTGGTCGTCGTCTCGTTGCCCGCCACCAGCAACAGGCTGCAGAAGCCGAGCAGCTCCACGTTGCTCAAGCGCTGCCCATCGACCGAAGCTGCTAGCAGAGCGCTGACCAGGTCGTTCTGCGGATGCTGGCGGCGTTCCTCAAGCACCTGGGTGAAGTAGCCATACATACCCTGGATCTCCAAGAAGAGGGCCTTGCGCTCCTCCTGCGACAGGCCCTCTTCGCCGGCAACGATGGCATCCGACCAGCGTTTGAAATCCTCACGCAGCTCGGCAGGGATGCCCAGCAGCTCGGCGATGACGGTCACAGGCAGCGGATAGGCCAGGTCGCGCACCACGTCCATCTCACCGGCGCGATCGACGTGGTCCAGCAGTTCATTGGTGATGGCGGTGATGCGCGGCTCCAGTTGCGCTACCATGCGCGGGGTGAAGGCCTGCGAAACCAGGTTGCGCAGGTGGCGATGGCGTGGCGGGTCCATGCGCAGGATGCTGGATCCGATCGGGTCGGCCTCGCCCTCAAAGCCCCCAGATTGCGCCATGCGATGGCCATCGGAGGAGAAGGTCGCAGAATCGCTGAGCACCCGGGCCACGTCGGCGTAGCGAAAGACCTGCCAGCCGCCCCAGTCCGGGTGCTTGAAGACGGGCTGTGTGGCACGCATCGTGCGATACCACTCGAAGGGAGCGTGGAGTTGCTCTTTGTCGCTGTGTCTTTGCATCTGTTGCATCTTTCTCTCTTGAACGGATTGACGGCTCTGTTTTCCTTCTCTACGATTCAAAGGACGAAAGGTTGGAGCAAGCGATCAATGCCGCAGAGAAAATCACTGACCTCTGTCAATGTCCATACATGACGGTGATGATAGCCATCAACAATCATCAGATAGCCACCGGGTCGCACCACTCGACGCATTTCGCGGAGCACCTGTTTTGGAACTATAGCATAGGAGTCCAACATAGGATCTTCTGGTGGGTAATCCGTTCCTGTAAGTTGCGATGTAAAGAAGCGAAATGCTATACTTTGCAGTGTCTTACGTATAGTTATATTTCGGGTAAATAGTTGGTGAGCGGGTTGGTATCTTTCCATCATTAAGAAAAAGATAGGGGCAATAAAACTTCATGTCTGATACTATGCGCCGCCGTATGGGGCTGGCTGGAATAGTCTGTTCAATCGTCATTATACTCAGCATTTTCGCCTATGCTATTACTTCCTGGCAGCAGAAGGGAACAGCGTCCGGAGGACAGCAGCATTTCTCTCTATTTCCTCCTGCTAAACCTACTGCTCCGCCGATTACCTGCAAAACTCCGCAGCATGCTGCCGGTGATACTACTGAGAAGATCACTTCAGGTGGCCTGCAGCGTACTTTCCTGGTGCACCTGGCTCCGTCTTATGGCAGGCAACCGCAGCCGCTGGTGATTAGTTATCATGGCTATAGCTGGACATCCAAAATTATGGAGAATAGTACACAGATGGATAGAACGGCGGATAAGTATGGCTTTGTGCTAGTCTATCCTCAGGGCGTCGATAGTCCGCCATCCTGGAATGCAGGTGTGGGAGCTTTTGGCCCAACCGGCGATGCCGATGATGTGCAGTTCACACGCGACATGCTTAATAGCCTGACACGCAATTACTGTATTGACACTCATCGTGTCTACGTCACCGGAATCTCGCTCGGCGCTGGTATGGCCTATCGGGTGGCCTGCACTCTTTCCAATCGTATCACTGCTATCGCAACCGTCTCGGGTGCTTATTATCCCTTTGGGGACTGCAATACTACGCGTCCCATGGCTTCTCTGGAACTGCATGGGCAGGCTGATGGTCTTGCTCCCTATAATGGCAATCCCGCCACGCACATGGCTGCGGTGCTGAACTATCTGAATGTATGGCTAAAAGTCGATAAGTGCACAATCAACCCGAAGCAGTTCTTTCAACAAGGCGATGTTATCGGTATTGAGTGGACAAATTGTGCTGCCGGGACCATCGTCAGGCACTATCGCATCAGCGACGGTGGTCATACCTGGCCCGGTCAACCCGGTACAACTCATGTGATCAGCGCTGACGAAGTCATCTGGAACTTCTTTAGCAAATTCTCACTCTAAAAAATACTGCTGATCTTCCCTATTGTCCAGTTTCCTTTGTGGGAACGATGGTGCTATCACCTTCGATAAAGAAGACTATCCGTTCACAGATATTCGTGCAATGATCTGCAACACGCTCCAGGTTATGAGCGATCCACAGGTAATAGGTCATTCTTTGCAGGATCAGTGCATCACGCTGCAGCGCGGGAAGTGCATGCTCGCCTTCCATCATGGTCATCAGGTCGTGACGCACCATATGGTAGCGCACGTCCACGACATCGTCTTCTTCCCATAGATAACGAGCCGCGCGTGCATTGCGTTGGGTAAATGCCTGCATGGTTCCTTGTAGTACGCGGTATGCTTCCTGTCCCAGCTCAAGCACTCCCTGTACTATAGAAGCCTCTGTTAATGTAGATGAAGGAGAGTGCTTAATGGGGGAGGATGCGTGTTCGGGGGCAGTAACAACTGCCCCCTGGTTTTCTTGCTGAGGATCTGCCATACGTATGAGCAGTTGAGCAATGCCCTCCGCGCCATCCCCAATCCGTTCCAGGTCTCCAGCAATCACGACTGCCGAGGTGGCGAAGCGTAGATCGCGTCCCCCGAGTGGTTGCTGCAAGGTGAGGAGTCGGAACGCCTGTTGTTCGACCTTGACGCGTGTCTCATCCATGAAAGCTTCTGTGGCAATTATCAGGCCACACGTTGCCAGGTCTTTGGTCTTGATGGCTTGCAGAGCTTGTTCCAGGGCTGTTTCGACGAGAGATCCAAGGTGAATAATCTGTTTATTTAGCTCTTCTAATGCTGTGTCAAGGATGGTTCGTGGCATATGTGTTCGCTTTCTCTGTATAAGTCCAGGTTCCTGGAGAGGAACAAATCTTCTGTCTAGTATACGCCACGAGGAGGGAATATGCATCATACTAACGCTCAATCAGTAGCGTTGATTGCATTCCAATCTGTTGTCTTGAAACTATTAATCGCAAAAAAGATCTGCTGGAGTCAGGCCACCACTTGTGATTGCTCAACTCCAGCAGACCCGATCCGTCAGGATCACAGGCTGGTAAGAGGATATTAGCGCCCGCTACGTGCCTGAGCGCGACGGACAAGGGCATCGACAACGACCGCGATGACCAGGACGGCACCTTCAGTCATATCCTTGATTTCGGTACCCTGGCTCTTCAGATCGAGTCCGTTCTCAAGGCTCTGAATAATGAGAGCGCCTAGCAGAATCGTCCAGACTGAACCGCGTCCTCCAAAGAGGCTCACGCCGCCGATTACCGCTGCCGCAATAGCCTGTAGGAGCAGCGTCGCGCTAATCTGGCTTGCTACCGAGTTCGCGTGCGAAGCTGCAACGATACCACCAACGGCTGCTAATGTTGAACAAAGTGTAAAGACCAGGATGCGGATGCCCACAACGCGGATACCCGCACGGCGCGCAGCTTCAGCGTTACCACCAACCGCGTAGATATGGCGCCCGAAGGCGGTTTTTGTCAGGACAACCCAGATAACCAGGATGAGCCCGATAAGGAGGGCTGTCTGATATGGTACGCCCAGGTAGGACTCAAAGAGGATAACCGCACCTTCGACAAGTACTACAGTAATAACGATCTGCGCGACGAGTTGTACAATAGTGACCGTTCTAAGGCCAGCCTGCTGCCGTCTTATATGCGTCCAGATCAGGTTGCCAACGTAAAGGAGTAAGATCAGCGTCGGTAAGCCAACCCCGTAGATATCTGGCAAATAGCTCGTCGCACTACCTGCGATAGCGATAATAAACGGATTATTTAAGACGAGTGTACTTTGTCCGGCTAGCAGGTAGAGGAGAAGGCCCTCATAAGCGATAGATGCTGCCAGCGTTACGATAAACGAAGGCACGCGTATGATCGAAATGATGAAGCCATTGACGAAACCAATCAGTGAACCGGAAAGTATGGCCGCTATAATAGCTACCGCCGCAGGCATATGAGCACGTTCCGAAAGAACACCCATAACGACGCCAGCGAGTACTGATACTGATGCCAGCGAAAGATCAATCTCTCCTAGCAGCAGCACCATTGTAACGCCCACGCTCAATATTCCAACCACACTCATCTGTTCTACAAGATTAGAGATATTGCGCGGTGAGAGAAAGAGTCCACTGGTCGTGATCTCAAAAAAGAGCGCGATTACTATTAGAGTGAGCAGGACCGGAATGAACCCGAGATCGCCGCGTAGCATCTGGCCTATAGTTGGTCTGGGAACAGCAGCGGCAGCCGGAACTTCCACTGAAGGAGCTGAAGCAGCTGTATTCGCGAGTGCTGCTGAGCCACGAGGCTCGTCTTTGTTAAATGTATCGCCCATCTTCAAATCCCTTCTGATGGCCCATTGGTCTCTTGTAGTATTGCACCAAATTCAGCTCCTGTGATCGCAGCCACAATCTGTTCAGCCGTTGTAGATTTAATGTCGAATGTGCCAACCTTTTTGCCCAGGCGTAGAACAGTGACGTGATCAACAACTTCGAAGACGTCCGCTAGATTGTGTGAAATAACAATCACTCCCAATCCCTGCTCACGCAAGCGACGAATCAGGTTTAGCACCTGTCGTGTCTGGGCTACGCCCAGCGCGGCAGTTGGCTCGTCGAGAAGGACAACTTTGGCGTTGCGCAAAATCGTTTTTGCTACCGCGATACTCTGGCGCTGCCCGCCTGAGAGGGAAGCGACAACTGTGCGCACAGAAGGAAGTTTTACATCAAGCGTGCGTAGAACCTGGAGCGTACGCTTCTCCATATCAGTTTCATTGAGTGAACGCAGGTACTCTCGTTCTTCTCGTCCTAAAAAGAGGTTGGCAACCACATCAAGGTTATCACACAGGGCAAGATCCTGGTAGACCGTCTCTATACCCAGGCGCGAGGAGATCTGTGGGCTGGTAATCTTGACCGGCTGCCCCTCCACAAAGAATTCACCCGTGTCTGCTGGCCCGACTCCTGCAATTGTTTTAATCAACGTCGACTTACCGGCCCCGTTATCACCGACCAGTCCCACAACTTCACCTGCATGGACCTCAAGATCAACGTTGCTTAAAGCCTGGACTGCACCAAAGGATTTGCTGACACCACGTAGTTGTAGCAGTGGCGTTCCCTTTGGTCCCCCATTCACCGGCGGCACTGATGGTGAGACGCCATCCCCTGTTGGGATACGACTATCCGCCATGGAATCCTCCAATCTCGTCAGATTGTACTGGTGCAAATCGTAACAGTGTTGTTACGACCTGCACCCTGTTAAAATTTACACTCTTTACGGATGTGTGGAAGGGCTAACAGACGCCGTCGGTACCTGCCGGGATACCCGCGCAGATATCGGCCTTGGTGACATAGCCGTCTTTAATAACGGTGTCGTTGATGTTCGTCTTATCAACGGCGATTGGTGTCTCCAAAATGCTAGGAACGTTGCCACCATCAGTCGTTGCAGACTGGGCAGTGGCGTTCGTGGGAGTTGTCCCGCCGTTCAACGCCTTGATGATATCTGCTGTAGCCTGTGCCTCCAGGTTAATAGGCTTATAGACGGTCATGGCCTGGTCGCCCTTCAGGATGTTTTGGAAACCAGCGACGGTTGCATCCTGACCGGTGACGAGGACCTTCCCATTGAGGTGCTGTGTTCTGAGAGCTGCAATGACGGTTGCTGCCATACCATCGTTAGCAACATAGGCGACCGCGACGCTGTTGTTATTGGCGGTAAGGGCCTGCTCCATTTCGGTCTGAGCGGTGGGGTTGTCCCAGTTAGGTGTAAACTGGTCATAGACCTTCTTCAGGGCTCCGCTATCAACGAGCGGCTTGAGCGTTTCTTCAGCACCCTTATTGAAGTTGATCGCATTCTGATCTGTCTTGGACCCGTTGATCATTACAAGATTTTTGCTCGTCTTGGCGTAGTTCTTGTAGTGGTCAACGATGTATTGACCCTGCAGCTTGCCGACCTGCTCACCATCGAAGGAGACATAATAGTTGAGTTCTTTGGACTGGATAATGCGGTCATAAGCGATAACGGGAACCTGTGAGGCCTTCGCCTTGGTTACGATCGCTGCTGATGCGGCGCTATCATAAGGGGCTACCACCAGGATACAGTCGCCCTTGGTCAACGCCTGGTCTGCCTGGTTCTGCTGGGTAGGAGCGACACCCTGGGCGTTGTAATAGTCTACTGTTGCGCCCGGGACGGTTGCCTTGATGTCCTTAATGAGGTCTGGCCTGTCTACTCCATCCCAACGAGCGGAGGTCGCGGTTTCTGGGAGGAGTACGCCAATCTTTGTACAGCCTTTTCCATTGGCTCCAGCCGCAGAACCAGAACCCGGGGTGGTGCCGCTGGTCGTGCCTCCGCCAGTATTGGCGCTGCCGCAGCTTGCTAACACCAGCGAGAATAAGAGGATGCAGCTTAATAGCGCAAATGATCCGCGTTGTCGACTAAATAGTTTCATCGTTGAACTGTCCTTTCCACTTTTCGCCGCCTGTACGGCTTTTCAAGTTGGAAACTTATAATCACAGTCTCTGAATACAATACGTTGTGCGCATTGTTGAAGTATACATTGTTCAACAAGCCTGTAGGGCTTTTCAAAGTCGCCTGGTGGTCATTCGTAGGGGTCGGCCTTGCGCCCACCCGCGAGCCTCTAGAGCACCTTGGGGACTAGTGTGGGTCGGCGGGCGGGTGCAAGGCCGACCCCTACGGGAACTTTTGAAGCGCCCTGACAAGCCTGTATATTTATGTGCCGGGTCTACTAGCCCTCCTTTCTCACACCGATCGCATTAACCGTATCCGGGCGAGTTGAGCGCTGAACCTGCTTCGCCTCAGTGCGGCTTTTTTCTTCTTGTAACGCTGCCTCTTCTTTCGCTACAAGAATGCGTTCCCAGGCCTTGAAAAATGGATAATACAGTACCGCCGATACAGCAAGATCAAAGAACTGCAGGAGGCTGCCACGCAGGTCTCCGCCGCTGGCAATGAAGCCGCTGAGTCCGATAGGTACGGTAAACGGCTGGATTACCATCGGTACGTGTACCAACCCGATAGAGAACGCAATGAAATTAATAGTGACAATGATGACCGGTACCATCACGAACGGGACGATCATAACCGGGTTCAGCATCATAGGAACCCCGAAAGTTACGGGCTCGTTGATGTTGAATATTGCCGGACCTAATGCAACCCTGCCCACAGTCTTTAACTGAGCTGAACGCGAGCGCAGCATATAGATGACCAGAGGCCATGTTGCACCAGACCCGCCCAGATGCGCAAAGATGTGGAAGAAGGGCTCGGTAACGATCCCATGCGCGCTGGCAGGATTACCTGCATTGGCTGCCAGCGTTGTGAACCAGAACGGAGCAGCAATCGCCGTCACGACGTTCATACCATGGATACCCACCGACCAGAGCAGCATCATCAGAATAATCTCTAGTAATGCGGCTGGATAGCTGTCCTGTACCACGACAAGCGGCTTGAACAGGTCCATGAGCAGGATGGGCAGGGTATATTGCTGCAGCTTATGGTCTGTATTAATGAATGTGTGTGAACTTACAAACCATTCAATTAACCACACCGTCGTTAGCAGAAGCAAAGTCGGCACCAGCGCCTCAAATGCCCGTTTGACGTTTGACGGTACTGTTCTGGGTAGCTTGATCGTAAAGCGCGAAGCACGGAACCAGCGCATAACCTGCGCCGTGAGAATGCCAACAAAGATGGCTACGAGCAGTCCCTGTCCTCCAAAGTAGGGCAGAACTTCACCAAACGTCAATGTGCCCAGGTCTCGTACTGGCACGCTGGCGACCAGGAACACGACCATCGCCACGATCCCAGGTTGTACTGGTTCAGTACGCATATACTGAGACAGGCTGTAAGCTACTCCGAAGGTCAGGAACAGCGCCATCAGTCCAAACGAAAGGTCGTATGGTACCATGATCGCATTTTGATACTGGGCCAGCAGATGATCCAATCCGAAGATCGGTGGTGGGTTTGCTATAACAAGAAAGACACTTCCCGCGATGATTAATGGCAACGTGAAAATAATGAAAGCATCGCGCACTGCTTGCAGATAAATGCTGCTTGCCAGTGTGCCCAGTGGAGGCACGAGATAACGCTCGAACCAATCACTGCTGCGTTCAATCAGGTTACTCACGTCGCCGTTTTCCCTTCCGTCGAACCAGGAAGCAGGTGCAACACCTGGTTCAGAACTGCCTGCCCGTTCATGGTGGCATAATGGAATGGTTCTATTAATGCCACCGGTTTGCCCTCTGCTGTTGCCAGCTTTTCAATGCTTTTACGCAGATGACGGATCTGCGGCGCGATCAAGACGACATCGCACTCATCGACCTTCGCTGCGTATTCGCCTGCGCTTAACGCCTCGATGGTTACTTCATACTTGCGCGCGGCTGCGGCTGCAAGCATGCTGTCCACCAGTAAGCTGGTAGACATGCCCCAGCTACAAACGATCAATATTCGTATCATTGCCCCTCTCCCATCATTCCAGATAGTTTGTCTGTGCTGTATGGATATTGTACTGACACACTACAAACATATCCGGGAATGGCCGGGTCTATTTATGTATGCAGCAATAATTATGCCAATAAGTGTGTAGCACACTAGCACACTAGCGCTTTTGGGGCTTCTTTTCAGTGAGAGTTGTAGCATAACAACTCATCTCGTGACGCACGTTTTTCGACGTTGATTTGTAGATGGCAACGTGAACAGAGATGTGGCCTTCCAGAGGAAGGAGAAGAGAGGTAAATGGCAGAGTTTCAAAAACGGACGTTTTTTGTATGCAGCACAAACGCACCTTTCTCAGGACAGCTCTTCGAGCCTCTGTGCACAATACCGTTCAAATACCCAAATTTCGCCCAAATTAGCGGCACGCTATTCAGATGGCTTGAAAGCTCAATCCTGTGAGCAGGATCGTGAGTGACGAGAGCCAACCTCCTCTAAAGAGGTTCTCGCTGGTATTGTAGAAGCCGCTTTTCACCGCGCCTCAATCACCATGTCACTAATTTGGGCAAAACTTAGGCAAATAAGAAGAATGACAAAATCGAGAAAGTGATCATTGGGATCGAAAGGAGGAACAGGGACAGCATCGTGAGGCTTGCGCTTGTACTTGCGATAGAGCTTTTTGAGGACACGAGGGTTGCTGCGCAAGCGCCGTGGCGGCAAGGGATCAGCGGGTTCTGACGCAAAGTTGATACGTCCAGTACAACGATATCTACCGAGGTACATCCCCAACGGCCAGCTAGTATACTCAATCGACCCAAGAGCCAGCGCCAAGCCAGAGGGTGCGGCCTTCTATAAGCTCACTCCCGGTCAGCATCTTCTGGCTATA